>Ga0209153_1000023_pt1 | contig 77887 bp, 56 predicted proteins | sample GraSoiAngelo_120_FD_185877 | JGI IMG/M metagenome (GOLD analysis project Ga0209153, IMG submission 185877) | Grasslands soil microbial communities from the Angelo Coastal Reserve, California, USA - 14_0919_09_20cm (SPAdes) (version 2) | ecosystem: Environmental > Terrestrial > Soil > Grasslands ... | reverse complement strand
ATTCGGCCCGTCATGAGGCACATCTTTGCAACAGCAGGCGATCAGTTGCTCTTGCAAGATGGCCGTGCTGTAGATTTGTCGGCGGACAGTCACGTTATCAATCTGGCCGTCCGCGATGCTATTAGGAAACTTCGGCAGGCGCGCGCGGGCCAACACAACCCAAGGGGTCGTCGGGCAGGGCGGGCAGGGCGTCAGTTGTTTATGTGCGATGAGATCGCACAGGTGCGGGATGGGTGTCGGCTGCGGCGGTAGCTCGGCCAGACACTCGATCTGAAAGCTGTCGCGGATGCGCGAGTATTCGCAGGCTTCATCCTCACAAGCGCAACCGGCTGGCATGGCGCGCACGGGCCGCGCGAAACACTCCGCGTACTTGATGGCGATGAAGACCTCTGTCCCGATGCTTGCGCGCGGCGGCGCGGCGCTGAGCATATCCGGCTCGCAAGGGTTGGTCGTCGTGCCCGCGCCGCACTTCGACAGGTCGAGCAGGACAGGCTCGGCCGCGTAAATCTCGTCGCCGTATGGGCCGAGCGCATACCCGCTGCCGATCTTGACTTGCCACATCGCCTCTAGCGTCGGCGCGGCTGTGACTTCCAAGCCGCAGACCACGCCCCAGCCGTGCAGAAAGCGGTTATGCCGCCGCAGTTTTTGCAGAAAGTAGTCTCTTTCCGTCACCATGTCCTCGACAGTCAGAAGCTGGCGGGGAAAATAATTGACGCGCTCCAACATGACCTGCGTAGGTTGAAAGCAATCCAGCAACTCAATGTTCTTCATGATTCATATCCTTTCTTCTTGAACAAGAAAAATTGTCTGAGCGAGCACGTCTCCGCTCTCAGGGCACGGAAATAGCGTGAAAGCCCACGCTGAAGATCGAACCGACAGCGCTCGCCGTTGCGCGCTGCTCGCCCGGTGGGCCTAAAGTCCATTTCACATCGGCGCGGCCGCTCGCATCGGTCGTAGTGGTCACGGTCTGCGCGCCGTTGACTTTCCCGCCGCCAGCCGTCACTTGAAATTGGACAGTCTGATTCGCCACAAGTTTACCCGCTCCATCCAAAAGCTCGATGACCAACGGCTCAGGCAATTCCTTATCGGCCTTGCCGGTTTGGCCATCGCCGGAGACGTAACGCAAGTAGAGTCCATGCGCCAAGCGATTCACACGGTCAGCCAAGCAAACGATCAACTGTTGGAGCAACGGGTTGTTATAAACCAACTGGCGATCCGCAGCCGGATTCACGATTGGCGCGGCCGCTTTCGGCAAGTTCACACGGGCCAACACCACGCACGCATCTGTGGGCGGCGGCGCGCACCCGGCATTGATCAGTTTACAGAGCAGCGCGTGCAGCGCATCGTCGGCCGGCAAAGGAAACTCGCCCAACTCGCAGCCGTGCGACTTGGGCGGGTCGCCCGTTGATTGACGAACAATCACGTGGAAGCCTTCACGCACAGTGCTGGCCGCGCAATGCCCCGGCGCATCGCAATCGGCCACGAGCACCGGCACTAAATCCGTCGGCTTCTCCGCGTAGGCCAAACAAATCTTCACCTCGCCGTCGTCCAACGGCTGGCCGGCGGGGCGGCCTTTCTCGTCCGTGAGTTGGCGCGGATTAACATGGATAGGTTCGGGGACGATTATCTCGTGGCCCAACGCATCGAGCGCCACACCCGGCTCAAGGCGCAGCATATTTTCCGACTTCGGATCAATCACCACATCGAGACCACAGATGATGCCGCCGCCAAACATGAGGCGATTGAGCAGCCAGCGTTTATGATTGAGATAGGACTGCTCTTTGTTGAACTGAGCCACGTCCATCAACTTGCCGTAAAAATAGTGATTGCGTTTAGGCGCGACCAGCAGGCCCGCACTCATTCCGTCTACCATTTATCTCTCCTCCTCGTCGTCACACACACTGCTCTCTTCGGGCAAAAGCATCGCGTCTTTACAGGCTTCGGCTTTTGCGGCGAGCGGCGCTGTCCCCAACATCACGTCAAACTGCGCTTGCGGTGCGCCGCGTGCGACGATTGCATCAATGCCCACACGCGCCTGCGCGGCGACGCGGAAGCGTGGCTCGATGACGCACAGGTGATAATCCGTGTGGGCCGGTTTCTCGCGTTCGAGCACCTCGCGCGCTGCTGCCAAAGTCCCCGGTCGTGTCAGTTCAGCGCAATAGACCTGCACACAGAAGCGATGCGCCACGTCGTCGAACAAAGCCGCGCCCGGCACGTCGTCGTTCGTCAGATGCGAACGATCAAGCGTGCTGGTCGCGCCCAAGACTGCGCCGGCCAGTTGCGCCGGCGCTAGGACGGTCGTGAACCCTAGCGTTGAATTCTCGCCGAGCGACCAGAGGGCGGCCTGTTGGCCCGGTTCTTCAATGCGCGCTTCGACGCCCGCGTACCACTTGAGATACTGCCGCAGCCCTTCGACCGTGCCCCGCTTGCCGTAGAGCGCAAACGCTTCGGCCAGATGGCGACGCACATCTGCCTCGCTCCATGTTTCGGCTAAATCGAACGCGAGCCAACCGGCCAACCAACTGAGCCATGAAGGGAGATCGCCGCTCGGCGTTGCGCCCGAATCAAACAGTCGCGGCAGATCGTTGATCTTATCTTCCAATCCACCCTGCACGCTCTCGAAAAGGGAAAGGAATCTTTCAAGCAGATCGCGCGCGCGTTCGTCTGCGCCGTAAATCGCGGGCAGATATTTCAAATAGCTATCGCGGCCATAGTCCACGCGCATCTGTTGAAGCAGCGGCGATGCGTTGCCGTCGCTCTGGACGATGCCGCCAATCCACAAGTGCTCGGCCGGACGATTCGGGATCAGCACATCGAGCACATCGCGCGGCAATGCCGCCCAGCCTTGGTCTCTGAACGGTTCATCGTCGGCCGGATGAAAAGGCGCAACGCCTGTGTCTGAGGTGTAAGTGAAGAGTTGCAGGTGTGCGCCCTCTGGGAGCGAAGCGGCGAATGCTTGCAGCCGAAACCAAGGAGTCGGCACGTCGAAAGTTTCAAACGGCCCGCCGCGAAAGACACCTCTGGAGGCGAAAGTTTTCCCTGTGCGCTTGAGCGTCAAAGAGCCATCGGGCGCGACCTCCATCTCGTGCAGGTGAAAGGTCGGCCACCTATTGGCCGTGTTGAGATATTTGTATCCGGTCGCTTCTTGCATGGCGCGCTTCAACCTTCGATCCCCAGCCAGACCACTTGCCAGCCGAGTCTTTGGACGACGTCCGGTTGACCCGCCACGCCGACATTAAAGACCTCGGGCGGATTGATGGGCGGCATCATCGGCGGCGGTGGCGGAAAAGTTGGTAACAAGACTTGCAGCGTGAAACCTATGGGCGTGGCCCCGACGACTGAAGGCATACCGACGACCAAGAGCGGCCCCGGCGCTGCCGATAAAAAACGTTCGCCCGCGATGTGGGCCACGTAGCGCGGCGTGGTCTTGAAATGCGCCGCCGAAGTGTCCACGAGGGTGTAGAGACCGAGCTTGTTGCCGTTATCTTTCCAAAGCTGCCATTGGGTCTCTTTGGCTATTGTCTGGCCGACGGCGATGTAGGGTTGATGAGCGGGCCGGGCATAACGGCGCACGACGAGCGCGAGCGGTTGGCTCAGTTGACAGTTAAGGATTGAAGCTTGCGCTAAGATCAATTCATTGCCCGGCATCAACTGTTCAGGCAAGCGCCAGTCAATGAGCGGTTCCTCGCTCAAACGGACAGCGCCGGCGGACAGGCAACTACCATTTCGGCGTTCAAGCACTTTCTGATCGGCATCCGTTTGATAGCCGGCCACCAGATAAAAGCTGGCCGCTGCGCTACCCATACCGCTGCTGCCGACTGCGGGCACAGTCTTCGTCACCGGCTGCGTGAGAATGATCTCGCGCCCCATGCAGTCAACGCCGTAACCGGGTGTGATGGTCACCGTGCTGTCGCCTTTCTGACCCGTCACATCCAGCCCGAAACCGATGCCCCAACGATGCAGGCTGCGATTGTGCAACCAGCGCAGTTCACGATTCGTTCGTTGCAGTTCGCTCAAATCGGCGGCGGTCAACTGTTGCCCGTCGAAGAACGTGATGCGTTCAAGTTCAGGTATGTTCTGGCTCATACATCCGCCTCGTTAATCGTTCGCACTCAGATGCTCGAAAGACGCAAGCCTTTAGCTGAAAGCAGCGCCGAAGAAGGGCAGCACACTCAACAAGAACGGCACCGTCTGCGGACAATCACTGTTAGGTTCAACCCCGATCCAATAAATACGCCAACGCAGTTGTTCTGCTTGTGCGGCGGTGATGGGCACACCGGGCGCGCCCGGCAATTCGTCCGACTGGCGTAACACCTTGTAAGTAAATCCCAGTGCCGACTGGTCTCTGATGAAACTAAGATGACTGAGAAAAACGGTGGCCTCCGGCTCGCTCGTTAGTGCGGCCTGAATGTCTTTGTCTGTCTTCAGGCGTTCAGGATTGTTGACGCCGTAGCCGCACAAAAAAGCGAAATAGTCTGGCGTCTGCGTAAAGCCCGCTTCAGTAGTGTCAACTCTGACTTGCAGCCATAGAGACTCCACAAACAGCTTTAACCCCACAAACAGATCCCTCATTGTCCAACCGGTCTGCTCCGGTTCTGTGCTGCCCCAACCGATGAACGGCGTGGTCGCGCGCTGCGCATAGCGCCGCACGCGCACATCCGGTTGACCTTGCAATGCGCCGCCAGAAACTTCGACTTTGACCAGCGGAATCTGTGAACCAAAACAGACCTCTGCCGGTTGCTGCCAAGAAAACTCCGGTTGCTCAAGGGGCCGACTCTGGCCCTCGTGCAAACAGACTTGAGCCAACTGCGCGCGCAGCCGAAACTTTGCGTCCGGCTGATAGCTAACGGTCAAAACAAACGCGGCCGGCCCCAGAACATCGGGGAGCGGAATTTTCATCTCGTCGGCCAGCAGCAGATCGCGCCCCTCAATATCAACCGCATAGCCCGGCGCAACCGTCAGCATGCGCTCACCGCTGTTGCCGGAGACCGTGAGACCCGACACGATGCCCCACGTGGCGTGCAGCCCGACCACGTGCAGCCAGCGCAGCCTGTCTTCATAAAACTTTTCGGCGCGCAGATCATGCGCGGTCAACAACTGCCCGTCGCGATAGGCTACGCGCGCAAATGGATTCAAGTCGTTCGGCATAGTGCGCCTCACACGATTTCGATCTTGTGTGCTCCGGGCGTGACGAGCCACGTGGGGCAGACAGAGAGGTCGCCACACTGACCCTCTTCGTCGTCGCCCAGCAGCCTCAGCGTGAGCACGTGATCTACTCCGTCCACCCCGTCAATTAATTGCAACACCTCGCTACGAAACACGTCGCGCCCGAAGGGCCAGCCCAAGCCTTCTGGGCCGCCGCGACGCGGATCGAAAAAGTTATTCAACGCCTCGACGATCCGGGCCTGCACGCGCGCACTGTTTGCTCCCCCCAGCTTGCGCACGCGCGCGCTGACACGCACCGTCAAATATCTCGGGCCAACTACTTCCAAGCGCGTGCAGAGCAGCCGCCGCCGCTCAAGGTATCGCTTCACCGCATCGAGCAAGCCGAGACTAGGCTGCGGCGCAGACACGAGCGCATCAGGCACAATCACCACAGTGACGCAGCCGGGCACTTGCAGACAGGGAAACGCGGGATGCACGTTAGCCCATGCGCATGCGCGTGCGACGCGCGTGCCCGGCACGTCGAGCGCGAGGCGTTCAAGATCGAGCAGGTTGACGCCGCGTTGCGGCGCGATGAGCGCGCGCACTTGTTGCATATCAACCTGATCAAGCGTGTCACTTTTTGTGTGGCCCGCTAACTCCAGCAAGCGCTCGTGCGCGCGTAAAGTTTCGACGGCTCGGCCAATGGTCTGCGGCAACTCTTCGAGCGCTGCGCCGCCACTGGCGGGCGCGTGGTTCGTCGTGATGCGCGAGAGTTGTGCTTGCAAGGGCGCGGGCAGCGCGGCGAGCGCCACGTCGTTGTCGAGCGTGTGCGAGAGCCGATTGATTGTGCCCGCCGCGACGTTGCCTGAAGCGGCCGCAGTTGTGCGGTAGGCTGCGAGAATGAGCGCACGCGCGGGCGGCACACGGCCGCGCTCGCCATCGCCGAAGTTAATCTGACCCGTCTCAGCATCTAGCACGAAATCAAAAGCCGTGCGGGTCGAGGCGTCCAGATCGTCGCGCCTGCGCCCCTCACGCCAAGAATTCTCCCAATGTGTGTAGAGCCGCAGGCTCTCGACTTGCACGGGTGCGTGCGGCAAGCTCAACTGCTGTTCAGGCGCGCCCGTGCCGATGCCAACCAACGCGAGTTGCAGCGTGATCTCGCCCGGCGTCAGGCCAACCGGCGGGGTGTAACTAAGCACCGACACCTCCGGCGCGGCATGTCCGGGCGGGATGAAAGTCAAAGCTTTGATCGAGCCGTCGGCGGCGAGCTTCATGCGCAGGCGTGTGTTTGTGCCCGGCGTCGGCGCAGTGCCGGCAGGCACAACGCCAGCCGAGATTTTGAAACTCTGCGAGACTGGCACAGCCTGCTCTGCGTGCACTGCATTGGGCGCAAGGTCAACAAGCACGAGTGGCGCGTCATAGCTGCCGCGCACCAGACGCGCGCGCAGGTAGAAGAGCGAGTCGGGCACAGCGCCGAGTTTTGTTTGCGCCATCGTCGCCGGCAGATTCAGTTCTACGATGCCGTCGAGCGTCAGCGAGCGCGTATCGTCTGCAACTTGGCCGGTGCTTGGTCGCGCCGTCGCTTCAATCGCTGCCAACGGAGTCCAGCCTTGCGGCCCAGCGCCCGTGAACACCTCCCAGACAACAACCGCAGAGTGGTGCGGCGGCAACTTCGTCACCTCCTGCGTCGGCTCATGCTCGCCTCGGCAATGTATGTCGGGCAGAGGGTGGCGACAGGTGACGCGCTCTGCTGCGGTCTCGCGTATGAGCCGCTCACGTTCCTGCGCGTCGCTTAGTGGCCCTTGAAAACGAAATGCTAAAGCGACCGGCTGAGACGCTGTTAGTTCCTTGAAGCCCAGATAGAGAGTTGCGCCCACGCGCGGATTCTGACCCAAGACGTAGAGCGGCAACTGTTCGCGCCAGTGCCTCGTCTGATCTTGTAGCTGACCAGCGCCCTCATCTACTTGCAGCGCCGACAGGTGCACAATTGAGATGGTCAAATCACGCAAAGTTCTGAAGCGGACGACAGGCGCAGTTGCGCCGCTCGTCTCGAACGAAACGCCGGCCGGTAATGCAAACGGCCCGGTGCCGGCCTCAGGACTAAAAGTAAGCACGGCGCAAGCAGCCTGCGGTTGCCGGCGGGTGAAACCGAGCAGGGCCAGAAATTTTCTTCTGTGTCGTTCCGGGATACGATTCAGCCGGTAGATGCTCGACTCTGTGAGCCATGCGAATAATTCGACGAGCGTCCGACCGGGATCATGGACGTTGTGATCCGTCCACTGTTCGGCGTAGCGTGGGATTTGCGCCGTCCCTTCTTCCACCAAGTCAGTCCAGCGCCGGTCGTCAAGATTTAATAACGGTAGCGGCATGATCTTTATGATCTTCTCTCAGGCGTCGTTCATCTTTCGGCGGCGTGCATCTCGATCTTGAGCGGCCCCGACACCACGATACGATCCTGCGGCACGACGACCTCTTCGCCGACGGGTGCATCGCCCGACAACAACTCCAACTCTTTGACGTAGTCCACACCTTGAACGGCTTCGATGATGGCCGCCACGTCGGAGAGATAGACGTTGCGGCCAAACGGCCAACCGCGCCCACGGGGCCCACCCGTCAACGGGTGCAGGAATGTTTCCATTGCGGCGCGCACACGCTGTTGGACAAGTCCCGCCTCGCTCGCATCTCGCGGCGCGACAATCGCGGCCACGCCGACAGGCAGATAATTTGGGCCGGCGATTTCAATCCGCGCCGCCTGCACGGTCGCCGGCGCACGCGCGGCTAAGTAGTCTCTGACCTGACGACGTAACTCGAAAGAGGGCTGCGGGCGCGCTTCTTGGCTGTGCGGCACGATGATGAGCGTGACCCAGCCGGGCGCGGGCCGCCCGTCATGCGTCCGAGCCGGTAAGGCGCGCGCCACAGCCACTGCGGGCGAGGCAGCCAGCGCGAGCGCCTCATAGTCGCGCACCGACAAAGCGCGCTCTTGATGCCGCAAGATTTGCGGCCCGCGCACACGGATGCTTTGCGGCAACTCGGCTTCGGCTCCGCCTTCGGCCGCACGCGGATTGTTGACCGATTGCGCCAGCGTCAAAGCTCCAAGCACCTGTTTGATCTTGCCTGCGGGCACGTTGCCCACTAGCCCGTTGCTGGTTTGGTAGAAGCGAGCGCGGATATTGTTTGCGCCGACGGTCGGCAGTTGGCCGTTTTTGCCGTCGCCAAAAATGAGTCGCCCGCGCGCACGCTCGACAACGTAGTGGCGATCCTCAGGCCCAGAAAAATAGAGATGCGGGCGGGCTTGCCAGCGAACCCAGACCTCTGTGATGCGACCGGTGTTTCGATCGGCGGCCGTGCGCAGGTCGTTTTCGTTCAAGCCTTGTTTGAGCGCTCTCTCTTTGAGCAGTGGAAACTCCACATGAGCGCGCGCGCCTTCCAATTCACGAATCTCGATCTGTTCGCCGGGCAGCACCGGGGTCTGCGCGAAGAACAAACTTTGATTGGGCTGGCCTGTGCCGGAGCCGAGTAGTTCGTCATTAATAGTCTGGACTTGTGAGACCCATGCGGCATTGAGATAGATGCCAGCCATTTCGATCTCGCCGGGCGAATCTGCTTCTCTGAGGCGCGCGCGCGCCCAATCGAGCGGCGCACCGAAGCGCGGCAACGCGGCCACACTGACAGAACCGTTGGTGTAGGTATTAACGAGCGGGGTCTCAAGCAGCAGCCGCGCGCCGTCAACCTGTTGGATCGTCGCCAGCTCACTAGACTGATCCTGCTTGATGACGACTTGGTTGCCGGCGCGAAACGCCGCCGCTTCCATGGCGCTCGTGGTGACAATCAGATTGTCCCTTGCAAGGCTTACGCGCGCTTGCGGGCGCGGCGCAATCTCAGGCGGGATGAAAGAGAGCACCCCGCTCCTTGTGAGGCCCGCCGTCTCGTCCGTGACGCTTAACTCACGCCAAGCAACTCCATCCCAAGCCTCCCACACGAAGGCGCTGCCCGTCTGCTCGCGCTCTGCGAGGTCGAAGTAGAGACTGACCGAATCATTCGGCAACGGGAGATCAAAGCCGAGATAGAGCGCCGGGGTCGCATCGGCGACAGGCCGAAAGGGCATGCAGAGCGCGCCATGCCCGCGCACATTTTGGGTTTGCACCTCGAATCGAAAATCGTTGAAACTCAGACACTGTTCCGGCAACTGCCACGGCGAGTGATAGGTGTAACCGAGAAATAAATCTTTCAAGCCCGGCGCTCTGGCTTCGATGATCGGGTAGTAGTGAAGGTCATTGGTCTGCGTGTCGAGCCAACTCACAATGCGCAGCCGGTTATAGCTGCCACTCGACAGACGAGCGCGCAGCCAACGCGCGCTGACACCGTTAACCTCAAGCTCTGCCATGTCCGCCGGCACGTTGAATTTGATCTCGCCGGACTGTTTCAAATTTAAGAGATCGCTCTTCTCGTCCGGGCCAAGCAGTGTTTGCCAACGCTCGCCGTCCCAGTATTCCCAGATCAAGATCGGCGGCTGCAAGGTGGGCGGCTCGGCCCCCGCAACTATCGCAGCATTGAGCGGCGATAGTTGGCTGAGCGTCGTGAGTATCTCCATTGCGTGGCTGGCTGCCTTCATAGAGCTTTCGACCAGCGTTTTGGTGGTGGGGTCGGAACTGCCGGGTGTCACAGCCTTAGCAATGAAGTCAGCTACTTTCTCAGTCTTGTCTTTGAGGTCTTTGATTTGCGAGAAGTCTTTGAATTGCTTGAGGGCTTTATCCAAGTCGTTGAGTGCTGCATCGGCAATGCCGAACATAATCGCGGTTGCCGCGCGCAACTCTTCGGCTGTCTCTTTTATCGTGCCGGCTGCTGTGCGCGCCAAGTCCATCATCGTCTTGAGCGCATCGTTCGCCACGATCTCGTATTGATCGCCAAGCTTGTCTGCTTCCTCTTCCGGCGTCGTGACGCGCGCGAAGCAGAGTTGGACTGAAGCGCCGGACTTGTTGAAGACTTCGGCGCTACTCAGATAAAAAGCGCTGTCGAGGTCGGGAGCTTTGCCGAACGGGAAGAATGCGCCGCTTAGATTGAGCGTCGCGCCGTTGGCGAAACCGCGGTCGGGTTTGACGGGGCCGATGCAGCGCCGACTGCTACCAAGCGGAAGCAGGATGAGCGGGGGCGGATCGTATTTGAGCGGCCGCTCGATGAAGCTGCGCAGCCTGATGCGATCTACGACGGGCAAGACTACCGACGGGTCAGGCGGGAGCGGTTGGTCAAGCCGTGCGCGCACCCAGTAAGCGGCGAGACCTTTAACGGTTGTCTGCTCTGACTTGCCGCACTCTGCGCGCAAGGCGATGACGCCGCTGCGCGTCAGTCCCGCCGTGCCATCCTGACTGGCGCGCTGGTCTCGACTATCGAACGGCTTGAACTGACGCCACGCCTGCCCGTCCCAATGTTCCCAAGCGAGCTTGAGCGGCTGGCTTGCAGGTGTGTTCAAGTGAAACTCGATCTCGATGGTCGCGCCGCTGTTGAAGGCGAAGAGTGTTTGATGCGCTAGATAAAATTCGTGCGCGATGGGCTGGCGCGTTTTGAACAGGGTGAATGCGTGTTGACCCGCGAGGTCGTTTGAATGATCCGCAAAGCTATCATCTGAGGGCCAAAGCGTGCAGACCTGAAGCAGACGCGCTGCTGCCAGCGCGATAGCCTTCTCCGTCTCAAAGATGATGGGCGATGGCCGGTCTGGCACCTTAGCCCCGACGCGCGTGCGCGCTTCAATTCGACTGTTGACGACAGTCGGCACAGGTTGAAACACAACGGGCGCGCGGGCGGCTTGCGCCGGGATCAGACTGACGCCGAGCAGGTCCAGAAAGCCGAGCAGGTTCTTCTCCGGCGCTTGATTCAGCCGCTCAGTCGTCAACTGCATGTAGCGCGCGAAAATCTGCATGAGCGCGTGCGCGGCTCGCCCGCTGGCGGGTTTCAACTCCGGCACGTAGCCGGGCGCGCGCGTCAGCAACTCGCGCAGCATCTCTGCCGCATCGCGTGCATCGAGTATGGGCGTCTCGCTGTCTCTCAAGTTCGCTCGCCCTCCAATAGGTAGAACGGATAGACAAGGTTGTAGAACGTGTTGGTATCGCGCACGCGGTAGCGAATATCGATCAAGAGACGGCCTTGCGTCGGCTCGGCTGTGAGCTGCACGGTGATGTGATCAATGCGCGGCTCCCAGATGACGAGCGCCTCTTCGACGCGATGGCGCACAAGCGCCATGGTGGTCGTGTTGAGCGGCTCAAAGACCAGAGCATGCAGGCCAGCGCCGAAATCCGGCCGCATCGCGCGCTCGCCCTGAATCGTGCCGAGAATGATGCGCACGGCTTCGCGCACATCATCTTCGTAAGCGGCGAGGGCGATCTCGCCGTCTGCCGCCAGCCGCACAGGAAAGGCCCAGCCCCGACCAAGAAACGCTTTGTCGTCCGCTTCGCGCGCCACCGTCTAACCTCCAATCAACACGCTCGTGTCGCCCTGAATAATCTTTGCGCCGCAACCGACAATGTCGCCTAGCCGCGCGGCCGGAGACCCTTGGATGAGGACTGTCTTGCTCCCCAACACAATCGGCGAGGGTGGATGCGGGCCGGCTTTTGGCGGCAGCGCACAGATGTGCTTATCACCGACGATGGCCGCCGGTGTGCCGCCGATGAGCACTTCACTTGCGCCGGGGCCGGCGATGTGCCCCGGATGATTGGTCGCCGCTTGAATCTTGGCCGCCGGTGGCATAATTCGTTCGCCCCTCAATTGAGCCTGATCGGATGTCCCTTAATGGCACAATCTGACTTGGCTTTAATCTCGATCCGCTCGGCTTCAAGTTGAAGCTTGCCTTCATCTTCAACTTTGAGGATGAGGTCTCCCTTTTTAACCTTGAGCGTGATGCCATCCTTGTTCAAAATAACTTCGCGCTCCTTCTTCTCATCTTTCTTTTTGGTCTTGATCGTGATGCCGTCTTTGTCGATCTTGATCACCTGCTCTTCATCATCCTCTTTGTCGCCTTTGGCCCGTTTGAGCTTGATGAGTTTCGAGTCGAGGAAGATTGTGGGCACGGTCTCTTTGCCCTTATCGTCTGCCTTTGCGTCACTCGCGCTGGCCGAGCCGCCGTCGGTACTCAACTGCTGCTGTTTGATCGTGATCGTGACCGATGTCTTCTTATCGTCGAACTCAAGCTCAAGACCTGCCGGCGTGCGAATCAGACGCTTGGAGACCGCATCGCCTAAGCCGGTGGCGGGCGGTTGATCCACACCGTTCCACAGACTGCCGATGACGAACGGCTCGCGTATGTCGCCGTGATTGAAAGCCACGAGCACTTCGTCGCCGGGCTGCGGAATAAAGAATGTGCCGCGATTGGGGCCGGCCATGAGCACGGCGACGCGCGCCCAAAGTGGCATGTCTAGCCATGGCAGTTGTATCTGTACACGCCCCATCGTCAGCACATCGGTGTTATCAAGCACTTGGCCGACCGCGACGCCCGTAATCCGGCGATCAGGATTATTGGTCTCCTCCGATGTACGCTCTAACATCTCTAAGGCCATCTGCTGTTGCTCCTTCAACTGACGCCGCCGAATGTAGGTTGGAACTTAACAGGCGCGCTTGACCCCGCCGGAAGCGGTAGGTCGAGAAGCTCTCTATGCACCTCGAAGCTCGTGCGATAACCGCTGCTGTCAATGGTGTGCGTGGCCGAAGTCACGCGATAGAGGCCGTTAAAGCGCGACTCCAAGCCATCAAGCCTGAGCACCTTGCCGGCTTGAATGCGCGGATCGCCGACGGTGCTACCCGTGCCAGTCATATATTTGTTGAGTTTGGGAATCAGGGTTTTGATGAGCTTGCGCGGCACGGACGCGAGCGCAATCGGCTCTTCAATGAGCACACTTGATGGGCCTGTCGCGCCCGGCGCAGCGCCGAAGCCGAAGTTCAGGCTCAAATATGGCGGCTCCCACTGCCAACTGATCGTAATGGCCAGTCGCATCTTGATGCGCGCGATCCAGACGAAGGCCGTAACGGAAGCGATCTGGCCGACATTGCTGATGCGCGGATTGAAATCTATCAGCGACCGGCCATAGGTGAGCGTCACGTCCGCTTGCTGTGCGCTGGCCGATGAGAAGAAACGCAACAGCAGTCCGTCGGCGGATGCCGTGTGATCAATAAACATCTCCCAGCCGTTTTCGCGCGCGAGCCGCGCGAGAAATTCGTAATTGCTCTCGCCCTCCTGTTTGCGCACCAGCTTTTGGAGTTCAATCGGATCGCCAAGTGTGCCTGCGGCCTCTACGGCGGACAAGACAATGGAGATGATCGCGCCTATCGGCTCAAAGTCCGCAGAGAGACCGTCTTCTCCGGCGACGGGGAGGGCGACCGCTATGTCAGGGAGAATCGGGATGACGCCGAACGTAGGGATGGGAATGCCGAACGAACGGACACGCGCGCCCTCTTGCTGGCGATGGCGACGATCTTGCGCGGCGATGGTGAGCGTGGGCAGACCGTTGCTCGGAAAACTGGCCGACTGGCTCACAATCTGGCCGGTGAAAACATGCCGCAATTGATCCGGCGCATAACCGATCTCCAGCGCGAGTTTGGTATCGAGCCGCAACAGTTGGTGCTCCGACCAACGAAAGCCTTCGTTGACGAGACTAAGTTCGACGCGGTCTGCGCCTTCAAGGCCGCTCTGCTGCTGTATGCCTGTAATGGAAGCACGCATGGCCTCTGGAATTGGGCCGCCGCCAATAGAGACGTTAAAATCCGGCGCAAAATATGGGGTCGTCGTCACTGATAAACCTCGCCTGTCTCGACATCACGAAACGGTAAGCGCGGCACGAGCAGCCGCAAGCCCACTGGCAAACTGCGCGTATCGTCAATGTCATTGAGCATGGCAATCGGCCGCCAAAGGGCCGGGTTGCCGTATTGCCGGTACGCGATCATGCTCAGCGTCTCGCCCTGAGTAACAACGTGGAGCTTGGAATAATCTGCGGTCTCGGGCTTGATCTCTTTAACTTGAAGCTCTGTGTTACGGAACTCGTTGAAGGTGACTTGCAGCCGCGCGCGCACAGGCGTGCCGTCAGGCAGAAACATGATGAAGCGTTGATTGGCGCGCGCCAGCACGCAGGTGAAAGACAACGAGGCCCAAGTGAAGAGCAGCACGGGCGGCGCGTGCGTGCCCGGGTTGATGTTCATCAGGTCTGTGATCTTGCGCGTCAACTGGCGCACGTCTGCGCCGGCCGCATTGAGCGTGCGATTACCTTCGCGGTGTTTTTCATAGGTATCTAAGAACAGTTCCATCTCAAGGGTCTGCATGTTCCCGTGAACGAACTGTAGGAGCGGCGCGCTCAGCCCGTAGATGGCTGTCTGCGCATAGTTGATGTCGCGGCTGACGCTGTACTCTTCAGGATTGAACATCACCGGCACACGTTCACCCGTCACGGTATTGATAATGATGGCCTTCTCCAATGAGGGCATGAGTGCATCCTTTCGGCGTCAAATCCGGCCCAGCCGCTCGCGCGCGGCCACGATGCGCCGATCAAGAACTTGAATGACCTCGTTCGTCAGTTGCTTCAGATCAAGAACTTGAATGACCTCGTTCGTCCGTCGCTTCACGTCCGACGAGGCTGGCTCTAAACTCTGCGGTCTGGCCGAAGCGTTGCGCTCGCTCATGGCAGTAGACGCGATGTGCTGTGCGCGTTCCATTGTCGGCACGCTGGCTATCTCTGCTTGCGTTGCGCTCGGCCGAGCAAGGACTCTCTGCGTCGTCTGGCCATTGGGCGCAGGCCGCGCTTCCTCGCGCTCAGCGCGCGCGAAGATACGCGGGACTAAATCCTCGCCGGGCCGCGCGCGCCGCCGATTCTCAGCTTCAGCGCCGCCAGCTTGCGCTGGTGCGTGTGAGCGAAGAATCGTCTCCGCGCGCCGCAGGTTAAGCGACAGACGCGGGGCCAAGTTGATCGAGTAGCGTTGATGTTGCTCTATCAACATCGGGCGCAGCACGGGCAAGACTTGAATGAGACGCGGCAACCTTGCGGCCCAAGATTGATAACGAAGCGACAGGCGACGTGCGAAATCAATGGCCGATGGCCGCAAAGCGGCTCGCGTCGCACAGCGCAGCCCGGTCGCGCGGTGGCGAACTTCGCGCGCGTGAAATCTGAATTTGTCGCGCCAATTCAGCAAAGCACTTTCTCTCCGTTGATGCGGCGATTGATGTCGGAGATCTCCGCGACCCAGCGCCGCCGCTCCGCGTGCTCCAAACTCAGCACCTGATCGTGCGGCCAATGGAAGTGGTAAGCGACGAAGGCTACCTCCTCATACAGTTGTTCGAGGGGGTAGCCTAAGACCCCCCCAAGGCCAACGGCTCCGAGGCGAACGTGTGTTGGCACTGCGGGCATGTGGCCGCGGGCTGCGCGCCGTTCACCTGATTGATCTGGTTGTAGAGACTTTGCAGATGCGACAGGTCAGCGGCGAAGAGTTGTTCGATGCTGTGCGGCGTGATCGCCTCGATGCCGCCCAAGCGTGTGACGACGCGCGAGAGCAGGATCACGATTAAATACGCCGGGTTCTTCTGCACGCGCGGGTCTTTGAGCGGCAGAATTTCATCGGCGGCGGTCGCCAGTCGCATCACGCCTTCGCGGTGCAGGTTGCCGTGCTCGTCAACGTAGCCGAGCGGCAGCGTGAATTCGTATTCGGTCTGAAACATAACTACTTCACCCTTTCAACCTTTTCGTGGGCCAGTTCCAGCGTCTCGATGGCGATGTCGTTGCCTTCGGCGTTGTAGTCGGGGCCGTCGTACTTGCTGGGCCAAGCATTGAAAAAGTTCCAGCGCACGATCTCGTTGCCTTGCCTGTCAAGCCCGACGATAGAACCGTTGCGCCGTTGCAGATTGCCCAACACAGCCTGCCGGTGCCATGTGTACAACTCCAGATCGTCTGTGATGCCCCACTTCAAGACGATATTGCTGTACTTGGTCTGGCCCGGCAGCTTGCGCATGGTGGTGTTCTCGCCGCCTTCGCGGTGCTCGACCACGTCAATCGTGGAATCAAAGCCGCTCACTTCGTGAAAGGCGGCGCGCGTGATGCCGTCAATCTCGACTAAGAAATTGAAGTTGTTGTAGGGGTCAACACGTTGTCCTGTGGCCATGATGTTTGTCCTTTCCGGCTTAGCCTTCCGTCACGTTTGAGCCGCCGTACCAGATGCCGATGCGCACGATGATGAACTCGGCGGGGTAAGACGGGCGCACACCGATCTCTATGTAGAGCCGGCCCAGCGCCCGCTCGCTGTCGGGATTCAAGACCTCGTCAATGCGCACGTAGAAGGCTTTGTCCGCCGTCGCGCCGAAGAGCGCGCCGTCGCGCCAGACGCGCGTCAAAAAATCGGTAATCGTGCGCCGCAGTTTTTCCCAGAGACCTTGATTGTTGGGTTCAAAGACGGCCCAGCGAATGCCTTCTTGAATTGACTCTTCGAGAAAGAGAAACAGCCGGCGGATATTGACGTACTGCCAGTTGCGATCTGTGGCGGTGGTGCGCGCGCCCCAGACGACAGGGCGTGCGCCCGTCTGGAAGACGCGGATGATGTTGACGCCTTGAATGTTGAGTTGGCCTTGGTCTATGTCGCTCATGGTGCGCTCGACGCCCAAAGCGCCATTAACGATCTCGTTGGCGGGCGCTTTGTGCACACCGCGCTGAGCATCGCTGCGAGCGATGACGCCGCAGACGTGGCCCGATGGCGGCACGAGTACGGGCGCGCCCGGCCCCACCGGCGGCACGCGCAGCCAAGGGTAGTAGAGCGCCGCATAACCGCGCGTCGAGTCCACAGCTTTGCGTTGCGACTCAGCGCTATCGGCGCCGAACAGAGGTTTGCCGACGCGCGCGTCGAGCACACCGAAGCGGTCGCCCATCTGCTCGCAGTGCGCGATGAGCGCTTGCTGCACCGTGTCTGTGGTGATGCCGGGAATGGCGATCAGATTCACGTCGTCAAGGTTGCGCAACGTATCCAGCGCATTCAGGTAGTCCGCATCGGTCATTGAGGCGAGGTTTTCAGCCGTACCACCGGCGAGCGCTGCCGGGCCAACGGCTTGCGGCATATTCTTTGGCGGTTGCAGCGCGGGCGGAGGCTCGATCAATTCAACTTGAACCAGATTGCTCCCGTTGTTAATCAGGCTGACGAAGTAGCGCGGGTGCGCCGGGTCGAGGGCCAGATTCTTGTAAGTCGTCTTACCGCCCTGTGAAACTTCAAAGTCAAAATCTTCCGACTGCGCTTTGAGTTGCTTATTGTTTGGCAAGGTCGGATCAAAGTTGAGCGGAATTCTGAGGCCCTGCCGCAACGTCACACGGTAAGTCACCTTGCCACCGTCAATTGGTTCGACTTGCACTGTTTCGACAACCTGCGTATCGGAAGGGTTGGGCAAATCACCCTGTGAAATCGTGAGCATCGTGCCCGGCACAAGCACGCCCGGCGGCAGCGGATTGGTCGGGAAGAGGCGTATGGTTTGTGCGCCGGCCGGCGCGTCCGCCAGCCGCACAGTGCCCGGCGCAGGCACAGTGGAGAGATCACTTGCCAAGCGCACTTCATCGCCGCTGACACGTAGAATCTGCACACGCTCGGTCGAAGCGCCGAGAAAGACCCAATCGCCGGCTTTGAACTTCACCCCGTCGCCGGCCTGAAGTGTGACGTTGCGGCCATTGATGGCCGTGAAATTGCCGGCTGGCATATAGAGGGGCGTGCCAGCCGACAGCAGATGCGTGCCCGTGATCTTGATCTGAATAGCCGGGCTGGGTACTCCGGGCTGGCGCGCTTTGACGACGAAGATAGGCTTTGTGCCATCAGCATTCATCCATTGGAGTGACGCATATGCGCCGTTGCTGGCACGCACGACGTAGCAGACTTGACCGCCGTTCTGGAAAAAGCCGCGCACGGCGTACCAGAGAAAAAAGCCCGGCAACGGCTGTGAGCCAAAAGCGGCCAAGAACTGATCTAGGCTGGTGACTTTGACCGGCTCACGGATCGGCCCGTCACTGCTTGCGCCAATAAAAGCGGCGGTGCCTGTGCCGACACCTTCGATTGGTGCGCCGGGGGCGAACTCATCAATGTAAACACCCGGGTAAGTAACTTGAACGGCCATTTGGACTGCTCCTTTCTTCTACTGCTTAGCGGCTTGCGTTACGGCAAGCGCAGATCGTATTCACCGGTTGCGGAGGGGAGATCGACATCCCGTCCGCCATCACCCACACCTGTCGCCACCGCGCGCAAGTGATAACGGCCGCTGCGCAGGTGCGAGAACAGAAACCGCCCGTCGGCGTGCGTAATCATGTGCCGATTGATCGCCTTCACTTCGGCCGGGGCCAGCCCTTGAATCTGTACATACGCGCCCTTAATCGCTTGCGCGGGCGTTCCGGTTGTGACTTGGCCGCCGATTGAGAGCCACACTTCAGCCGACGGCGGCTCATCCCACGCGCGATAATCTGCGCTCAACGTCGTGACCATAGGCGACTCCACTGGCGCATCTAACAAGAAGACCGGCAGCGTGACTGTTAATTGAATCGCCGGCCGCCACAAGCCCTTCACAGAACTCCAGAACAGGCCCATCTCACGCATCCCTGCATCGGGCAGGACGGCGCGCATCGGTAGCTCTTCCTGACGCAACAGCAGCGGCACGTTTGACAGGTCACGGCCGGATGGAATCGTCAGTCCGGGTTTGTACACTTGTGTCGGCAGCAAAGATTGGTTACGCATCAGCACCTGCAAAACGCTGTAGAGCGCGAGATGCTCGTCAAGCGATGGCTCAATCGCTGGCGTCACTTTCACCGGACTCCAAGCCGTCAACAGATACATGCAATCAACCTTCGGCGGCACGTGCTTGATGCTGTACCACCCATCCTTCGGCTCGCGCACGCGCTCGTTCGAGCGCTGCTTCAGATTCTCCCGCACGTCATACAAGTAGATATTGAGCCGCTCCTCATTGGCCGAGACCAACTCCTTGAGCCACTGCTCGTCGGGCGGCCCGAACCCGACCTGCGTCGTCCCCTTCAGCCCCGCAATCCGCGACTGAATCAGGTCTGCCAGTATCCTGTCGAGCGCATCAATCAACGATCATTGGCTCCTTTGAGACAAACACTATCTCTTCTCCAAAATATGTTCGCCTGCGACATTGAGGCTGGAGGTGTTCCCGGCGCGGAAAGATTCTCGTATTCTTTCCGGCGTGCCTCCAATGAGCACGAATGTGCTTTCGATAACGTAGCCGTTTTGCGGATGAATAAAGGCCGCTTTAAGCATTCCGTGGGCGGGATCCCAACTGACGTTGCGCGTTTGATAGTAAGTGTTACTCTGAACGTCCAACATTTCGACCCTGACGGAAGAGCCGCTGGCATCAATGGTAAGCATCCTGTTACTGAGAAGTTTATTTACACCTTCAGACTCTTGGTCGCTGCTGGAATAAACTAACGGGTCTTTAGCGCCGGGGAAATAAGTGCCCGGCAGCCCGCGCGGTTGTTTGACCCAGTCGGGCGCGCGCACAGTCTTTACATCGAGAGTCGGGTAGGGTTCATAAGAAACGTATTCCACCGTTTCATATTGCTGTTGTTCTCTCGGAGGTTTGCGTATATGTTTCGGAGATGGAATGTATTTAGATGGATTCTTGGCGTTAATTCGGGCCTCGTCAAGTGTGGAGCCTGATCCGATTCTCAGTTGAGCAAACTCTGGAATCTGATCCTGACTCGTGAAGAAGCCTTTCAGCAAGTCCGTTTGTCGCGGCCCCTTCGTGACCTTGTTGACGACAACCCACTTTCCGTGTCGGCGTAGCTCTTCGATAGTGTCCATCATATCGTCCAGATAAGCTTCAGCCTCTATATCTACCCGTTCCGTAAGCTGTCTCACTTGGCCCCCCTGTATGACTTGAGCGGCCCCGCCCATAGCTTGGCCACTTGGGCTTATAGAATGTTCTGCAATTAGACTGCCGGGTACTATTGGCTGCCCACCGGGCAAGTTCGGGCTGCCCTTCGTCGCCATCAATCCCGGACGAGTGGCTGCCGTGCCTTGCGGCTCTGCATGAATAGACGGAGGCGAAGCGGGCGGCTTCGCTGCCTCTGAAGTCTTCGTTCCTTGCGCCGCCAACTTTTCGCCTGCCTGAGTCTCGCCGACAGGTGGCTTAGCCCCTCCTTGAGGATTGACGACATAGGGCCGGAAAGTTCGTTGGCCTCAGTGGTGTCGTGCTCTGAACAATGAAGCAACTCTGCAACAGCCTGATTGCCGCTCGACTTCTGCAAGCCCAGAATGGTCGTCGGCAGATCGGTCGGGACGTCGAGGCCGAAGAGGACCGGCAGGCCATTGCCGCGCTCGGATGAGAGAGACTGATGGCGCTGCGTCTGCTTCTCCTGCGGCGCAAGTTCTGATGTAAGGCTCGATGGCTGCACTGTCATGATGCCGCGCGTCTTGAATGTGATGGCCTGCTGTTTTACTTTGGCCCTTGTGCTCCCGGCTTGAAGGTTTTCATCAGAGCGATCCGACTCCGGCTCTATTTCTTCTTGACAGGCAATGCGCTGTAACTCACTCGTCCTTCAAAGAATTTCTTCGCATGCTCCTGCCGCATCTTCTCTTCTGCCTCAGCGAAGTCGTCATCGTCCGGCTTGTGCTTCTGATAAAATTCTTTCCACTCCTTAATGGCCTGAAGACGGTTGAACCAGACCTGACCGTAATCAGATAAACGGAAAACGCCGGTCTCCTCATTCGGCATCGGCCGTGGGGTAGAAATGAGCGGTGATTTCTCATCATAATTAGATTCAACATGCTTTCGGATTTCTACTGTGTCATCGTCGGTAAGCTTTTCGGCATTCATGGCTTCGCGGAGCCGCCAGGAGAAGAAGAAGTTTTCGAGATAGGTCAGCCCAATACCCGGAGCCATGTCCCTCTCCACTTCAGCCGGTACTCTTGAACCGACGGGCCGGAATCCTTTGCGAACTTTGCTCGATGGAATTTGCTTTAAGGTTTTCTCCTCTACATTCCGAGTTTGAATCTCCTCTTTTAGGCCGCTCTGTATGGCCTCGACCAAGGCGGTTGGCTCAGGCGCATGTCCGGTCACAAAATGAACTGCGTGTGCCGCCTCATGAACGATGTCCTGTATGAAACCGGAGGTGTCTCTATGTTGTATCCTGATCTCGTCGCCAGAGACTGCACTCACTGGGGAGTGGAACTGTACGAAACTGGAGCCTTCACTGTACTTGAGAACAAACAACGGTCTTTTCCCTATCTGTGACCCTTCAGTAACTCGACCACTGTCATCCGGCATAGGACTATATATAGTTCGAGATGGATCGCGGGCCCAGTAATAGTGCTCATCCAATGAGTTTGCCATCTGCATGAATGATGCGGATTTTTTGAGCAACTGGACAGCTTGATCGGGGACGTTCCATATCTTGGTATATTCTTCGAGCGCCTTGCCGAAACCTCCTCCGGTCACCCTCAAGAACTGCACGGCGGGCGCGGACGCAGCCGGTTCAATCTGTACCGGCCGATTGAGCATCACCCCTTGAGCGGCCCGGTGAGCCTCGCTTTCCAAGTCAGGGCTTTCGCCCGGAGCCTGAGAACTGCAATCTTCTTGCTGAATCGTGTGGGCCAACTCATGGGCCAGCACGGCTCGCCCCTGCAAGCTCTCTGGCCGGTATTGCCCGGAGCGAAACACCACGTGCTGGCCCACGGTGTAAGCCAATGCGTCTGTCTCGCGCGCGGACTCGGCGGCCTCGGCATCCGTATGAATGCGCACGCGGCTCAAATCTCTCTCGAAACGCGACTCCATCCATGCTCGTGTCGCGGAATCGAGCGGCTGTCCTTCGTTCTTGTCGAGGACTGAATCAACGATAGACGACTTCTCATCGCCGCCGGGCGAAGGAGCATTAGGGCTATGCAACAACTCGCTGACGGCGCGGTTGCCAACCTGATCTTGCAGAGACAAGATGTTTGAGTGGGAACAGAGACCGGCAGGTGGTCGTGACGACTTCGGCGAGCGGTCACGCGCCTTTCTTGGCTTCTGGGCCTTAGCTTCTTCTGCTGATCTGAACCTACTCATCTTTTTATGCTTCGCTCATCCTGCGTACCCGGTGGCTAGCTCGATGCTTTCGGACTCTATGTTGAGTTCGACTTGAGTTAAGTTTTTACCCAACTTCTGGTATTCGCGGCGCGTGGCGTGGGATAGATGACTCATCGTGACCACGCCGCCGTCGGCGGCGGCCAGATACGAAGCCCCGAGTGCGATATTCTTGATGCTGCCACCGCTCAACTTGAATTGTCGGGCGAGGGTATTGAAACTGAGATCGGTGGCGAGCGGCGTCTCTGCGGGCCAGACGCTCGTCCAGATGCGGCGTCTGTGCTCTTCGTCAGGGAAGGGAAAATGGACGACGAAGGCCAGCCGCCGGACAAATGAATCGTCCAGATTCTGGCGCAGATTGGTCGCTAAAATTGAGATGCCATCGTACTCTTCCATCAGTTGCAAGAGATAAGAGACTTCAATGTTGGCGTAGCGATCATGCGCATCGCGCACTTCGGAGCGTTTGCCGAAGAGGGCATCAGCCTCATCAAAGAAAAGAATGGCGTTCCCGCGTTCGGCGGCGGCGAAGATGCTTTTGAGATTCTTCTCCGTCTCGCCAATCCACTTGCTGACGACCCCCGACAGATCGATCTTGTAGAGGTCTAGCCCTAGCTCATGGGCGAGCACTTCGGCGGCCATCGTCTTGCCCGTGCCCGATGGCCCGGCAAAGAGCGCATTGATGCCCTTGCCCAGCGAGAGCTTGCGGGCAAAACACCATTGCTCCAGCACGCGCTGGCGATAAGTGACCCGTTGGCAGATTTCACGCAGTTGGGTCAGCGCGTCTTCAGGCAGGACGAGTTCTTGCCACGTGTAGCTCGGTTCAAGTTTGCGGGCCAGTGTCACCAAATCCTGATTGGATTGAGCGCGCGCCGCGCTGAACAAATCGTTGAGAGAAGGTTGCATCTCTGTTGGCCCGAGCGGCGACGCAGGCGCTTGAGCCAAAGAGCGCAGCAGGGCCGACAGCCGGGCTGTGCCAACGGCTTCTTTGATCTGACTCGATGTGAAACGAAAGCGGTTGGCCAGCGCATCCAATTCATGCTCGTCAAACTGGACGTTCTCGGCCGCAAGGCTGGTCTGCCAGCAGGCGCGCCGGAGTTGAAAGTTAGGCGGCGTTAAATTCAGACTGAAGACGCCCGCCGGGTTATGGCCCGAATAGCTCCAAGCAGCCTCGCCAGCCATAATGACGAGACCCTCATGCGCCGCCAGCGCGTGCAGCAGGCTTTGATATTGGCCAGCCCAAATCTCTTTGCGTAGCGCGTCTAGGCCGCATAAGTAAAGCCCTGCGTCTTTGAACCAAGCTTCGCGGAATACGAGTGTGAGCAGGTGCTCGAACTTCTCTTCGGCGAGCAACGCGCGGTCTAGGTCAACCACCAGCAGCGCTTTGCCGATCTGGCTCATCAACGCTTCGGCGATGCGGCGTTTGTCTATTGTCTGCGGGCCTTGTAAGTAGAGTCTGAATAGTTGGCGCGCTTGCTGCGGCTGCGTGAACAAGGCAGGCAGGGCGCACCGCATTTCATCATCGAGGTCTATCGCTGCGAGCGTGATGGCTGGTTCTGTCAGTTCGCAAAAGGAAGCAAGCCTTCGATCCAACACCTCTTGGCCCAGTAGCAAATGGATGATCTGCTCGTCCAGTTTGAGATAATGAGCCAAGAGCGGCGGCTCAAGTTGTTGAGGGTCGGGAAGAAGATAGAGGATGTTGTGTCGCAGGAGTGGCGCATCGCTGGCAAAATGCACGCGCCGCGCCAGCTTGGTCTCCGCAGTAGCAGACAGGAGATTAAGCGCCAAATCTACGGTCGGGCGACGGCGCATCACATTATCCTGTAGATAAGCGTAGAGCGTCTCATAACGCAGGTCCAGTTCGGGCGCGAGCGCGATCAGAATTAGGCACACGTCAAAGTCGGACAAACAAAAAGCATGCTTGAGCCAACTGAGTTGCGTACCGGCAGCTAAAAAATCGAGTGCGGCCTGTCCGGTTTCATCCGCGTTCGTACTGAAAGGCGGCGCGCTCGGTGCGCGCTCCAGTAATTTTTCCGCCTCGTGTTTGGCGATGTAGAGTCCGCGATAGGGAGCGCTGGCTGCTGTGGCTCCGAAAACATCTGGCGCTGCAACCAATGCTCGTTTAAGCATCTGGTCCAAGTAATGTAGCGCCGGTAGCAGATCGCGGAGGTATGGATCGCCAGAGTGTGCCTTTATCTGGTTAGCTTCAGTTTCCGTAATCTCAACCATCCTTTCACACCGTGAGACAATTCTGTCTTGATCCCCATCTCTTCCAAGTAGAGGGCCATGAAGTCCTTAATCTCATTCAGGCTGCTGACATAACGCCGCTTCCCATCCGGGACGTGTGTAATATGTCCGCGCCAAGTAGCGCGGGTCTGTTCTTGCGCAATCTCCTCGACCCAGAGCTTGACGATGAACGAATGGGTCGTGAACTCAAAGACATCCATATTGTCTCTGTCCGTTGCTTGACCGGCTGACAGGCGCGGCGCGACACATTGCAAACTCGCGGCTTACTCCGCCGACCGGCGCTCCAAAATTGGCCGAAGTATGGCCGGCGTGCGTTCACCGAGCGTCTTCGGCGCGTCTGTCGCAGCGTCTCAAGTTGAAAATTTTAGCTGAGGAACTTAAGTGGCAAGACGAGCTAGCAGCGATGATTTAAGAGCAGCTTGATGGCTTGAATATCTTCGCGCACTTGGCTCTGCGCATCTGCCAGAATCCCTTGTAAGCGTGTCAGCCGATCGAGCACTTCAGGTAGCCGCACGGTTGTCTGTTCTAGCGTGCGACCAGCCCCTAATGGCTCTCGGTCAAGCTCATTGGCCTTCGGCGCTGGAGAAATGAGTTGGTCGGCACGAATCTGTTCATAAAGTGCAACAGTGCCTTGGGCAGGTTTCACCTGTAGTTCTTCATGCAGCGCGGCCACGCACCGCTCGTACTGATGAAGTGCACCGGTCCGGTCTCCGGCCAGATAATGCAAGCGCATCATTTGCCGATGGGTCCGTTCGCGCGCGCGGTCTTGCCGGAGAATGCGCATGCCATATTCCAGTCCGGCTTCGTAATCGCCATGCGCTTCGCTGTACCCGACCAATTTGTCCAACATGGCGAGATACATGCCTTGTAGGCGTTCGCGCTCATACAAGCACCAATCTTGATAACAGCCTTCCAGCAAATCTCCTTTGTATAGCCTAACCGCGCCGTGCAGAGCTTGCGCTCTCTGCGCATTCAATTGCCGGCCCGGCATGCCGCTGACCTGCGCGTATATCTGCTCGAATATTTCCAAGTCAAGCCAGAACTCGCCTTGCTGATTGACTTGAATCCAATCCGGTGCAACTAATAGCAAAGGCGCGTTCGTAGTTTGAGATTGAGTGCCCAAGGCTGTTTGCAGTTGCCAGAGAGATTGGCGCAAATATTTTTTTGATTGCGCTACGGAGGTGTCACCCCAGAGTAAACCGGCCAGAGTTTCGCGCGGATGAGGCCGGTCTCTGTAGAGCAGCAGATAGCCGAACAACTCTTGCATCTTACAGCCGTCAAGACAGCCTATTACCTGCTCGTTACGCCGGACACACAATTTCCCAAGTAGGTGAATACTTATTGCTGTCATGACAATGAGCTTCCTCTTGAGGCTAGATGAACGAAGTCAAATCGGCTCAGGAACAAATCCACCTTCGATAATCCCTTAGAATCTCTGAATTATTGAGCAGCTAATGCAGAGATCACACGCCATAAACATCGAAGTAATGACGCCCTTAATTTATACCCAAGGATAAAATGATTATGGCGAGGCCCGTTTGATTGACTTAGACGTGAGATGCCTGAAAAGCCTCGCGCTAGTGCGTGAGCAGGCAAGTCAACAGGTATAGAACCGACCCAAAACTGCGGGGCAAAGCGCTCAATAGCAAAAAAACAAGAAACGTCTTATCGTTGCCGTAACAATATCATCTTGTGAACAAATAAAGCAATTATTTGGGCGACCACAGTTGCCAAGCATAATCGCTTCGGTTCTTAATTGGCCTTGTCCACTTTTGACTAATGTGCGCTTAAGCTAGATGAAGAGCGCAACCATCTCAAGTATCAGCCGGATAGGTAGAGCAGGAATTCCGGGTTATCCGGCATGGGCGTGGAAATCCAGTTCGTGCCGTGCTGGAAGTTTGCGTCGTACTTGACGACCAAGTTCTTTGTCCGCACGGCGACGTGGAAGTTACCCTGACTGTCAAACGCCATGCCCGACACAGCGCCGGCAGGCGCAGGCGAGAGCGCAACCGGCGTGAAGACCCATACCGGTGCTTGCGGATCATAAGGATTAGGTACGGGGCTGGAGAGGACTTGGCTGCCGGCCCCCACATACAGCGTGCTGCCCGCGATCAGCAAGTGCACCGGAGAAGTCAGCGGGTTACTGCTGCGCAGGAGTTGACCCGTGCCGGGGTCGTACACGCGCACTAGGCCGGCCGGCTCGTCCGCGACGAAGAGTAGCGGCAGTGTCGCGCCGTTGTAGGCCAGATTGTAGAACGCTACGTCGCGCACTGAGTTTTGCACTTTGTTTTTCTTCGCATCCAACTCGACGGCCAGCCCGCCCAACTCTTTCGGCACCGCTTGCACGCCCTTCGTCTGCGGTGCATTGGGCAGATTGTTCTGCGCCGAGGCCACCAGCGCCCCTTGCAAGAATGTCCCCGCCGGATAGAGCGCCGTCAGGTAGCGGGCGACCGTTTCGGGCGTGCCTTTCTGTCCGTCCGGCGAGACGCTGAGCGCAGCCACGACGTTCGTGTCCTGATTAGACACGTAGCAGTTACCTTGCCCGTCGAAGGCGAGCGCGAAGGGATGATCAATCGAGTTGGCGTGCTTTGGCGAGATGAAGTCGCTCAACTGTTTGTAGCTCGTGCCTGCGCCTTGATAACAATGCACCTTGCTCGTCTTCTTTCCGCCCTCTACTACATAGAGATAACCGCTGCTGGCTGCTAGGTAGATGTCACGCAGTTCGGCTCCGTCTTTATCGAGCACATTCGGATGATCGGGGTTGAGCAGGTTGCCATTGTCGTCGTAGGCATAGACGTTACTGACCGTCTGGTGGAAGGTGACGAAGAACATATGAAGCACTCCCTTCAAGGGGCTTGGTTTCAGGCTGAGCCGGGTAGCGACCTATGCGGCTCGTGCCGACGAGAATCCAGAGCATCAGGAAAAGGCAAGCGAATGACCGGGCGGTGAAGCTTCATCGGCGTGGCTCCTCTGCGACTAAGACTAAAGAGCGAGAACAGACCTATTGACGACCCGTGAGCTGTGCGCCCGATAGGCTATCGGGCGGGGCTAAGTTCGCTATCGCCGTCGGCCTCCTGACGCTCGTCATTATCATCATCGCGCCGCAGACGAAATGAGGTCACCATTCAGTAGGTGCGCTATCGGAGAGCACAGCCCAGATTGAGCAGATGAGACCCAGCTTGGCCGAGATAGTCTCGAGCTTCGCGCCTTCCTCTTTGCTTTCAAAGCTGCTACTGAATGGACAAGGCCAAGCTCAGAAGTGGATGGTGATCTTCACCATAATTGTGATGTTGACCTTATTCGCCATCATTGCGGCCTGCTGTTCGAGGTCTGCCGGTCTGATCCGATTCAACGACTCACGATCAATCGGCGTCAGCTTATAACCTCTCGTGGCCTTCTCGCGATCTGCAAACAGGGCCTTTCTAAAATCCCTGTCGGTGATGGCCCGACCAATGAGTTCCTGAAGGGCCGGGCTAACGACGCCGGCGGCTTGCTGCGAGGAGATGGCAACAGCGCTCCCCCCGGCCGTCGCTTTCGTGGTCGCCCCCCTTTTGGTCGCGGCTTTCTTGGTTGCCTTCTTGGTTGCTTTAGCCGACCCGAGTTTCTTGGTAGCCATTAATAGACCCTTCCTTTCGTCTCAGTTTGATTAGCGGAGCGGAGGTCGCCCGCAGGAGAGCGAGCTTGGCGTCCGCGCCCTTGATGTCTGTGATGTCTTGCTCTGTACGCATGAGCGACTTGATGGCAGTCGCCCCGCTGATCGCTTCGAACTCCTGTTGCAGTCGTTTGAAAGTCCGCTCCGCATAAAAAATCTGACGTGCTGTGCGCAGCAACCGGCGCGCAGTAGCGGAGTCGAGGCGGCCGGCGGCTTGAAGTTGCTTGAGCCAGAAGCGCACGTTAACGAGCGGGATGGTGAGCGGGCTAGCGTCTATGGGGGAATACGAGAGGGCCACCTCATCATCCCCGATGATGAGGCCCGCTTTGTAGGCCTCGAAGATCCAACCACAGCCTGCCATGCCATAGGGGTAGAGTTCGGCGGCGCGCAACGCGCCCATGCTGGCTGCGCCGATCACGCGCGTCCCTTGATCCAGCAATTGCAGAATCTCCTTCGGCGAAACTGAGAGGCTTTGCCCGAACTCGCCATCAATGATGATCACGGTTCGCCCTTGACAGCGCGCCGGCAGATCGCCGCGCCGGATCGGCGGGCGATAATCCGCGCTGAGTAGTTGCTCAGCCGCGGCGCGCGGGATGCTCGGGCCTAAGTACACGATGGGCAGACGGCTCATAGGTTGCTACTCGCGGCCTCTGTGCGTTCCCTGACATGGCGGGCCCCGCGCTGGCCGACAAATGGTTTCGCACCAGCCTCGAACAGCGCGTGGAGGCGCAGCCGGCGGAAATAGCTGACCGCCAGTCCGACGCCGATCTGGTCGGCCGGATGACGCGGCTCTGCCAAGAGTTCTTGCTCGACGGCGACTGCCTCCTCCTTGAGCAGACGGGCGCGGCGCTCGTCAAAGAGAGCACTGCCCACCGTCCGATTCAACGCCCGCATCGAACGTTCAAGCAATCTTCGCTTGGCACGTAGGGCCGGCGTCGTGAAACTGTAAAAGCCCGGATAGATGTCGGGCGCGGCGCGCACAAGTTTGCGCAACTCAGTGGCGCGCTCGTCAAAGAAGATCGGAGGCAACAAGAGCCAGTGCCGGTCTTCGATCTCCGGCTCACGGAGTGCGCGCGGAAACTCCTTGTAGATCGGCGAGAGCGGGAGCGGGCTGAGCATATGCAGTTGCACGTTGACCACCGGGGCGAGCGTCGCCGCTTCGGCGGCCACATCGAACGTCCGGCGAAAGTCGTCGAGACGCTCGAAGGGATAGCCCCAGATGAAGGACGCCTCGATGCAGTCGAAGTAACGCGCCGACGCACGCAGCACCGGCATGATCTGCTTCGCGTTGAGTCTCTTCACCGTCCGGTCCAAGACCTGTTGTGAGCCGGAATCTATCCCATAGAAGATGGCGCAACAGCCCGCCTCCGCCATCAACTCCATAAGGTCGGGCGTCATTAAGTTGATCCGCCCAAAGCAGCCCCAACGAATGTCTGTGCGGCGCTCGAGCAACAGGCGACAGAAGGCGCGCACGCGGTCGCGGTTGAGCACGAACGTGTCGTCAACGATGCCGATTGAAGGTTTGCCGTAACGATCCCGGAGCAACTCGATCTCCGCGACGGTCGCCGCCAACCCGCGATAGACGCTACGATTTCCCCACAAAGCGGTCACATCGCAGAAGGAGCAGCGGTAAGAGCAACCGCGCGTTGTGATGATGCGCGCGTTTGAATAACGCGACCAGTCAACTAGATGATATGCAGGTAGCGGCAACTCGTCCAAGTCGTGATTGCGGGCGCGGCTTGGGCCTTCGATCAGTTCCGCACCCTTGCGGTAAACCATCCCGGCCACAGCGCCTGTCCGTTCACCGCGCAGCAACTGAATCCACTCGGCGACAGTCTCTTCGCCTTCGCCGCGTACGACGGCGGTGATCCAAGGGTACTCTTGAAGGATGCGCTCGGCGCAAGAGGTAGGGCCGGGGCCGCCGAGCAGAAAGAGTGTTTCAGGCCGTGCCCGGTGCAGCGTGCGCGTGGCGGCGACGACGGCCGGGAGCATATCAACAAAGCAGGAGACGGCGACGATCTCTCGATGCCCGGCGAGGAAGCGCGCCAGCACGTCACCGGAAAAGCTATGCGCGTCTTCGTGCAGTTGGAAGTCGCGGAAATCAACCGCGACGCCGACCGCTTCCAGCGCGGCCGCGATGTAGAGCGGGCCGAGCGGTGGCTCGTGGCGCCCATCTTCACCGAGCGTCGCACTGCAAAGAGTTATGCTCTCCACCTTGCGCGCGTTTGCGCGCCGCCCTTGACCACGTTTGGGCGGACGGGCGGCGGCGGCGCGACTAGGTGCGCCTAGTTGCACGAGTTGCGGGCGGTCTGCGCTTGAGAAACCCACGGCAGTAAGACCTTTCTCGTAAATAACACCGCGAGGGACTTGGGTATAACTTAGGCACCGGCCTCTGTCGGCGTCGGGTTCACCCGCGCAGCAGGACTAGGAAGCACACAGTTGGGTGAAGCGCCATGCAGGATTCGCTTGACGCGCTCGCCGAACAGACAGCACCCGAGGTGTGAGTAAAAGACGGCCCACGTCTCAGCCTGCGGGAGCACCACCCTGATGACCGGGACGCCAAGTTCTGGCCGGGTCAGGTTAACAGCGACAATCTGTTTGAACCCTTCAGCCTTCAGCCGACGAAGCAGAAACGTAATGTCTTGGTCGATGCGCTCATGCTCGTATGAGCGCATCGAAGAGAACGGGCGCACCGGGCCCCGGCCGAAAACATAATCCGGATCGAAGGTTACACGCTCCTTGATGATCTCCGGTAAATCTTCGCGTCCGCCCTGCATACAGGCGACGCGACTCTGAGCCGCCTCCGTCAGCGCGCGTGTGAGTGCGACGCGCGCGTCCGGGTGCGTGCCGCTTCCGCCGTGCGCCAAGTGGCGACCGTCCAACTGCTCTTCGACAATGGTACATTCCAGTGTCGGAATGCCCGCCGTGGAAGTGAGATTGCGTAAGTAAATGCGCAGCTTGGCGGCGCGCATCTTGTGCACGAGCTTAGTAGGGCTGGGCGGCAGGCTGTCTAGTGCTATGAGCGGAAATTTATCGTGCGTTGCGTGGGCCGACTCCGACGACAGCACGCCCACGCCGTTGAGCACTCGACCGACTGCCGGCGCGAGTTCCAGCGTCGCCACTGAGATAGAGGCCGCGTCGCGCTCGATGACCTCGCACAACGCATGGCAGAGAGCCTCTTCGATGGTGTTGCCGGAGGCCAAACCGTTGGTGCTCGAATAGTAGAGCGCAGAGCCGCGTTGCGGCTCGTAAGGCTGCACGACGGAGTTGAGCGGCACGTAGGTCGGCCGCCGCGCAATGAGGTCGAAACCCTCGACCCATTCGAGGCGCACGTTCGGACGATACTCACGAAAGCGGGGCGCGATGATTTCGCCGGGGTCAACCGCCGCCCCGCGTCTTCGCATCTCACGATAACTGCCATAGCAGATTTCCAAGTCGCAACGCTCGCCGCAATAACGCTCGATGGCTTCCATCATCGCCCCGGCTTTAGCTGCCAGCCGTGTGGCCCCTTTGCCGTTATAGTAGGAGATGCCCCGGTAGTCTCGCGGTCTGACGGTCGTAAAGTTTGGGATCCCGATCCGGTCCAGGTGGGTCACATCGGCGATGCGCGTGACACCGATAACGGGCATGAGGGGGGCGATGCGCTTGATGGTTTCGGCTGGCGCGACGGTTCTGACGACGCCGGACGAAGCATATTTCAGCGCGGGTCTTAAATGCCAATTACGAAGCGCAAGCCGCTGTGGGTCGCCACCCCGCCTCGAATTTCCAGACAACATAAACAAGGCAGACCTCACAAATAGCTGGAATGTTACGCCATTCCAAGATGATTAGAGAACGCTCGATTGCTGCTGCTTCGGAGCCGCAAATGTCATCTTGAAGTGCCTTTAGGTTGTCAACAGCAAAGCGGCACTGGTCAGCGAGGGTCTTTGCTTTAATCAATCGCGTGGCGCTTGGAACAAAGAGACAATACTAGCGCCGCCCGGCGGAGTCAACATCTATTCGCCCAGAAGAAAGTCATGAACGGCGAAAAAGTTCCGGTTACTAATGTAACCGCCTCAGTTCCTCTTTCCGCTCGCAGGCACACTGTTGGAGACGAGCAAGAGTTTCCAGTTCTCAATCGGCGTGCGCGACGTTTTGAGATTTGAGGTTAGATAATATAGGCGCTTCGTCGCGGGATATGCTGCGGCTTGGTCAAAGCGCATTTTGAGGTAGTAAGGCGGAATGGTTTGATAGTACAAAGTCGCCGTGACTTGCAAATCTTTTGGCTCACGACCATTCAACGGCACCTCGTAGGTCACGACACTCGTGCCGCTACCGTCCTTGTAGTGCCTGTCACTGCCCGTCGCAAAAGGATGAGTGGCTTCGAGGAAGTCGCCGGACAGCGAGGGGTCTGGCCCCCGTTCCGTCCAACCGAGCGGCAACAGCCGATTATCCTTCAACCGGTCGTCACGCCGGATAAAGCTTGTGGTGATCTGGCCGGTCGCGTCCTCAGTTAGTTCTTCGTAAATTTCCACTTGCTCTTGGCTCGTGATCGTGTGGCCCGGCTGGTCGTAGAAATGTGGCTGAAAGTATTGCCGCCACTGGCCCGACTTGTCCTTGTACCGGTCGAAGAACTCCGTCGGCAGCGGTTGGCCGCTTTGGTCAACGATGATGCCTAGCTCATTTGTGCAGCCCGAGCACCACACCACTTGCCCCGTCGTTGTATCCGTCACCTTCAATTCAATAAACGCGCGCCGGAAACCGACGCCGCTCGGCAGCCGATGCCCGGCCTTATTGGTCACCGTAACATGCGCCACGAGCTTTTGCTTGTCGGCCGAGACAGGTCGCACCGCTATCGCCGCCGTGGAGTTTTGCGCTTGCTGCACGAAGGCATCAATAGTGTTGGGCAGATCGAAGTTGACGCCCAGCATGTAATCGTTCTGGCGCACGCCGAGGACTTCGTTATAGGGAAACTGCTTGTCAGCGACAGCGTAAGGGTTCATGAACTGCAAGAACATCTCCAGCAAGGGCACGTTGAGGCCCTGCAACTGGTGGCGCGCGAAGCCGCTCGGCCGGACGCGGACGTGAACCTTGTCGGGCGCGGCTCGCCCTTCGGTCGCCGGATAGGTATCGTCCTCAACGGTGGCGATGGGTTGTTGAATCAAAGGCACGTTGAGCGTGCCCTTCGCGTTGCTATACTTCGCGGGCATGTGGCAATCCTGACAGGTCTGCGCCTTTGGATTGTGGCCGAATTCGTTCTGGTAGCTGCTGTTGAGCCATTCCAGATAGGTCAACTGCTCAAGGTCTTTGCCCGGCTTGCCCATCTTATCCACGATGGGCAGATGGATGGTGTGGCAACTACCGCACATCCGCGAACTCTGGATATAGGCATCAAATTTTGGTTTTACGCCCAACGCATTATTCATCGGATCGGTGACGATCTCGTTGTCTTTAAACGGGCCCGAAGCTTCATCACTCTTGCCCATTTCAAACTGCCCGGTGATGGCGTGCTCCAGAAAGTATTTAAGCGGCTGTTCGCCCGGCGGCGTTTTATCTTCGACGATGTGGTGACAAGATAGACAACTGACGCCGTCGCGCGCCAGCGCGCCGTACTTGAAATTCGCATCCCGCGCATCGGTCAGGTAAACGAAATCACGATTGAAATTGGTCGCCGCCCCGTGATCAAGATCGTGCTGGCGTTTGCCCATCACGCCATGACAACTGAAGCAGGTGTTAATCAGATCGTGCGTCAGTTTCTCTCGCTCTATTGGGTCTTTGATGGTCTGCAAGTAAGCGAGTTCGCTATCCAACTGGGCATAGAAGATGGGGTCGCGTCCCGCCAGACCCATCGGCGACCAGCGCCACTCGCCGAAGGGCGAGATGTTCATCGCCGGCACAGTCTTGTCCGGCTGCTGCGCGCCCGTGTACACCATCACGTTGCCGTAATAGATGGCGCTGTGGCAGCCCATGCACGAATCCGACGTGAGGAACTGCTGCGGCGTTTGATGATCTGGCCAGACATGATCGTAGGTCTCCGGCGGTATCTTCTTAACGTCCTTTAGCGGCACGGGCGAGATAGAATTGAAGAACTTCACGAAGGCGGGGTCGGGCTGTCGTGTCGTCCGTACGGGGTCGTGCGCGGACATAGCTTCGGCCACTTCGGCCACTTCAAGCAACGACGATTGGTCGTGATGACTCATCGGCGGCTTCACCGGCGCTTGGTTCGCCGCCAGCGACGGCGCTGGCGCGACCTTCGCGGCCGGCGTCAGCGTCGGTTGCGGGAGCCACGAGAGGTCAACGAAATAAGAGAGCGGTTGGCCGGGAAAGCCTTCGATGTTATTCAACGAGGCGAACGTATGATCTTTCTCCGCCGTGGCGTGGCAGCGCGTGCAATAGAGGCCGAAGCCGGCATTACGCATGGTGTATGGCGGCTTGTTGCTATCCGGCGTTTGCCCTTTCCAAATCTCTGCCCAGTACCAACCATCCTTCGAACCTTTCGCATCCTTGATCATGATCGTCCAGTCTGAGACCTTCTCCGGCGCGGTCAGTTGATACTGCGCCGCCGGCGGTGTGTACTGCTCTTTGACGATCATCGCGCCATCAGGAATCGTTTCCTTTCGATCATCCATCAACCATCTCATAATCTTCGGCGAATAATAGATCTTCACCGTCGGGTGGACGCCCAATGGAACTTTATTGACGAAGGGGCCGGTATCGCGCAGTCCTTTATCAGCACACCAGTGCAGATACTCGCCGCGTTTGAGAAAGTCGGCGAGTTGCTGCTGGTACTCTGTGAGCCGGTCGGGCAGGAAGGTGCTCGGCAGCGGCAGTTGATGCTCTGCGCGTTCAGAACAGAGCGGCAACGGCGTGCCCGTTGCATGACCGCTTTGCGCGCCTGTCTGCCGATTCGTGGCAGCAGAGACAGGTCGTTCTATAATTGGGGTGGAGTGTAAGAGATAAACTGAAGTGCAGATGAGTAGGAGAATGAAGAGCCAAGCTTTAGCTGGTCTGAGCATGGGGGCTGCTCCTTCTTGGTTAGACTGACAACAGTTCGTTAAAGCCTCATCTCGACTCAAACTGATGCTGCGTTTAATAAACCATCGGTTTGCCAAGTGCGACTTACTTTGAACGCTCTGGCGGTAAGCTTTCCCCTTGAGATGGCCTAGTGGTTACAACCCATATTCAACAAGGCTGTGTCCAGAGGTGCGCGCTATCGTTCCCATACGTGTGCTACAGCAAGCGGCAACTACACCACAATCTCCCTCGATGGTTAACTGCTGGATGAGAGTGACGACGGTTGGCGTGTCGTCAACGAACATCGTTTGAGGAGCAGCCGCACGATACAGCGCTTGCTGATTTACTGTCAATTGTTTTTCGGGAATAGGTTCTGGGATAGGCTATTACTAAGGCAACAGCGGCAGGGGTTCCACCGCCTCCGTTTCTGGCTCACAACTTACATTATGAAGACCGCGCCGACGATCACTCGCAGAGCAGGCGCGGTTGCGCCCCGCCTGCCTTCAGCTCATTCGATACGCTTGACCAAGTACGTTCAGTACCAAGCTTGGCGCGCTTTCATTCCTCATCTCTGAGCCTTCATTCCTGCTCTTCACGGTTTGGCCACGATGATCGGTTGCGCTTCGAGTTCGCGGCGATAGAAGGGGCGCGGGCGTTGGGCGACGCGCCGCGAGAGATCAAGCCCGCGCGTGTCGTCTGCGGCGAATGAAAGGTCGCGCGCTTGGCGCACCTTCTCAAGCTGCATCGTGGGCACGCGGTTCGTGGCGTAGTCAATCCACTCGCGCGCCAGCACCGCGCCGTCCTTCGGTTCGTTGTCGGCTAAGCCCTGCTTCAAGCCCTCGTCAACCAACACGTAGGTCAGCAAACCGTGGCCGAGTTGTGATACTTCCTGCGCCGCTTGAAAACTCTGCGCGGCGGTCAAGATGTACATGCCTTTCTCGTAAGCCAACTGTGCGAGACCCTTCGAGTTCATCGGCCCGCGTCGCTTCTCTTCGGCTTCGAGGGCTTGCCCACTGTTGCACGCATCAATGACGAACAGAATTTGGCCGGCGTTCACCTGCTCGAAAGCATCTTCAAGTTCCGTGTCCGAAATACTGTGCGTGAGGATACTGCGCAGGGCTGATGGGTTGAGTAGCGTGCGGCTGCCCATGTAGCCGAGGTCGTGCGGGATCAGATAGAAACTGTTCTGCTGCGCCGTGCCGTGTCCGGCGAAATAGACGATGATCTCGTCTTCGGGCTGCGTCTGTTGGGCCAGCTTAGCGAGCGCCGCCATGATATTCGCTTTGGTCGCGTCGCCGTTAAGCAGCGTAACGACTTCGACGTGATCGTAGCGGCCGAGCTTCGTCTGCTGACGCTGCACTTCTGTGCCAAACTCCTGCGCGTCCGGCACGGCGTACTTCAAGTTGTATTGCGGGTTCGCATATTCGTTGACACCTACGGCGAGCACGTAAGCTGTGCCCGTGTGCTTCAACGAATCTGCGCCCGTGAGCGCAAGCTGCGCGTCGCGGCTCTTGACGTTGTCGCGGTTGAAGGTGTAAGCGGTCAAGCGGTTCGCGCCTGCCATGAGCGGCAGTGTCGTCTCAAGCGTGACGCTCTTTTGGCCTTTGAGTACGTCGCCGTGCCAGACACGGACGAGCGAGCCGTTGCGGAACAGGCGCAGGTCGCGTGCGCCACTGCCCGCGCTGTGCGTTGCGTCCGGCTCGGCGTCTTGCACTGCGATCTTAACTTTGACGTTGCGCGTCGCAATCGGCGCGCTCGTGTCGCCCGCATCAGCGAGCGTGACCTTGACGACGGGCTGGCGGCGATCCTTGTCGGCGAAGTTTTGCGCGGCCTTGGGACGTTTACCGGCGACGAGGTCTGAGAGCAAGCCCGGATAGAAGAACTCGTTGAAGAACCATTCGATGGGCGCGACGTTGAAGGTGTTCTCGTCGTAGCGCCAAAGAATCTGATTCCACGCGCCGGGCGAGCCGTCAAAGAGTCCGTCGGGCGTGATGACGAGCCAATCGGCACCGTTGAAGAGGGAGATGAGTGTGGCGAGTTGCTGGCCCGTCTTGGCGTCCCAGAGATAAGTGCTGCCGTCGTTGGCCGTCGAGACGAGCAAGCTGTTGTCGGGACTGAAGGCGAGCGAGTTGACCTCTGCATTCTGGCCTTTGAGTGTGTGCAGTTCCCGCCCCGTCGTCGCGTCCCAAAGCTTCAACGTGTTGTCGGCTGCGGCGGAGGCAAGCAAGCGGCCGTCGGCACTAAAGGCGATGGCTTTGACTTCCGCCTCGTGCCCGCGAAGGGCGCGCACCTCTTGGCCCGTCGCCACGTCCCAGACGTGTACGGGGCCGCTCGTCTTCATGCTGTCGCGCATGTTCTGCATCATGGCTTGCATCTGCGCCTGTGTCTGCGCGGCGGCTTTAGGGTTGCGCGCGTTCGCCATCGCAGTGGCCATCATGGATGACGGATCGAAATTGTTCTCAATCTCTTTGCCGCCGGTGGCGAGAAGCCGGCCGTCGGGGCTGAAGGCGATGGCAGAGACGCTGCCGGTGCCGCCGAAGGCCATACCACTAAAGGCGGCGTAAGGGTTGGATGGATCGGCAGGATTGGACGGGGCGGCACTGCCGAAGGTGCGTAGTTGCTGACCGCTCGCAATGTCCCAGAGCGTGACGGTGTTGCTCAGGAACGGCGTCACAGCGACTGCGCGCCCGTCGGGACTGAAGACAACTTTGCCGACCGTGCCCGCCACGAACTGAGAGAACTGAAAGGCTGACGGCACGTTGATGCTGCGCACCTCGCGCCCGGTCTGCGTGTCCCAGATTTTCACTTGATTCTGTATGGTCGTGCTCGGCCCGTTGCCGTATAACGCTTGCATGACATTGCGTTGGATTGCTGCCGGGTCTTTTCTCGAGGCTTTCTCCGCCTCTTTGACTGCTTTCATCACATCCGCTTGGCTCTTGGCCTTTAACGTCGGCATCTGTTCGGGGGCAAGCTGGTAGTTCGCAGCCAGCAGCCGACCGTCGGGACTGAAAACTGTCTGGATTGGTATGGCTCGTTCGCTGGGCGCGAGGGTTTGCAGTTGGCGATTGGTCGTCGCGTCGTAGAGCGTGATCTTTGGGTCTTGATAACTGCGCGTCGCCAACAGACTCCCGTCGTGACTGAGGAATGCACCGTAGGCGAGATCGGCCGAGACGGAGGAAGCGCGCAAGCCGCGCCCGCCGCTTAAATCCCAGACGGTCTTTGCGCCCGTGTAGAGGCGCGTACCATCGGGACTAAAGGCTGCGTCGTAAGCGAAATTTGTTCCGCCCTTCAACCTCTGCACGACACGCGTGGTCTGCGTGTCCCAAAGTGTGATCTGGCCGTCCATCCCGCTCGTCGTCGCCAGAAGCCTACCGTCAGGACTAAAGACAAGCGCGTTGACCCCCACTTCCGGCGCAAACTGCGCAAGGGGGGCGGGCACATCAAACGTGTGCACTTCGCTCCCCGTCGTTGTATCCCAGAGCTTGACTGTATTACCAACGGCAGTGGCCAGCAGGTGCCCATCGGGACTGAGATCGAAGCTCGCGGCGCGTCCGCGTGGGAGCGTCAGGAGCGTGCGCCCCGTCTTGGCCGTGAAGTCCCACAGCTTGAGTTGGGACTCTTGTGCGAACGCTTGGGCGTCGAGCATCACGCCGAACAGCCGACCGTCCGGCGTCTGCGCCAGCAGACTACCGGTGGCGCGTTGAGCATCTTCAGGCAGCAGGATTGTGCGCGCTTCGCTGCCTGATGCGAGATCGATGTATTTGATCGAATTCTTAACCTTGCGCCCGATGTCCGATGCGATGATGATCATCTGCCGGCCGTCGGCGGTGAGCGCGAAGTGTCCTTGGGTGGTGCTGCCGGCATCCGTCGGCACGCCGATGTCCAGCGTGCGCAACTCGCGCCCGGTCGCCACCTCGTAGAGTTTAGTCACGGGAGCGTTATAGGCAATGAGCATCTGCCCGTCGGGGCTGAAGGCTAACGAGTAAACGCCAAGCGAGTTGTCGGTCGAATTCTGTTGCGCGCCCGCGATGGTCGAGACCTCGCGCCCGTTCGTCACGTCCCAGACTTTGATCGAACCATCATGACCGCCGGCCGCAAGCCGTCGGCTGTCATGGCTAAACGCGACGGTTGAGACGCCCGTGAACGCCACAAGCGTACTACCTCCGCCGCCGCTGCTGCCGATGAAGGTGCGCAACTCGCGACCCGTAGCCACCTCCCAGAGTTTGACCTGACTGCTGTTCCAAGTCGTCGTGGCGAGCAAACGCCCGTCTGGGCTAAAGAGCATGCGCATCTGGATGGCGTAAGGGTAACCGGTTTGCAACACCAGTTCGGGTTTGCTGATCGTGCTGCCTTGCGCGTTCGTCGTCGTCGGTTGCGGCGGCGTTGGCGTCTGTGTCGGCAAGCCAATACCGCGCGGGCCCTGTTGATTGTCAGTGGATTGCGCCTGAGTCGCGCTGAACGATAAGACCAACGCACTGCCCACGCAGAATGCCAGCGCCAAAGCGAACCGCCAGAACGCCCGGCGGCGCACAAACTTAATGCTTCGTTTCATAATAGGAAATCCTTGAATTATTCCGATGAGAGATGGCGACCACTTCGAGGAGTGACACAGTGAAAATCTAACGGCGCGTTCATGCGATGTCAACTGAGCAGCTTTAGAGCGCCAGCACGCGCATCATCTGTTCATGCACGAGGCCATTGCTTGCCATGATCGGCGGCGCGTAGATGCTTGCCTGTGAGCCGTCATAGCGCGAGACGCGCCCGCCCGCCTCTTCGATGATGACGATGGCTGCGGCCACATCCCAAGGCTGCAAGCCCTCCTCATAAAATCCTTCAAAGCGCCCGCAGGCGACGTAAGCCATGTCGAGCGCCGCCGCGCCGTCGCGCCTGACGCCTTGTGCGTGCATGATGAAGTTGACGAAGTGGCGCGCGAAATCGTTGCGCTCGCGCACGTCGTAAGGAAAGCCTGTGCACAGCAGCGCGCGGTTCAAGTCTTCGACTTCGGAGACGTGTATGCGCCGCCCGTTCAACGTCGCACCGCCACCGCGCTCGGCCGCGAACATCTCATCAAGGATCGGATCATAGACGACGCCGACGACAAGCTCGCCCTTGTGCTCCAACCCGATTGAGACGCAGAAGCACGGATAGCCGTGCGCGTAGTTCGTCGTCCCGTCGAGCGGATCGACGACCCACTTATAATCGCTCGCCGGCCCTTCACGCGCCACATCGCCCGCCTCTTCCGCAAGGATCGCATGGCGTGGGTAATAGCTGCGGATGCGCTCAACGATGAGACGCTCCGCCGCAAGGTCAGCCTCCGTGACGAGATTAATGTCGCCCTTATGTTGCACGCGCAAAGACGCGCGCCCGAAGCGTTCCGCGAGAATGCGCCCGGCATCGCGGGCGGTTTGAATAGCGAAATCGAGCATGGAAAAGCAGAAGGCAGAAAGCAGAAGGCGGTAGGTAGAAAGCAGAAAGCAGTTTTGTTTTTGCTGCCTTCTGCTTTCTGCCTTCTGCCTACTGTTCTTTCAGTATCGCCATCACCTCAGTCTGGATCGGCTGGCCCGTGACTTCCGCCGTGCCGTCGCCGATGTACATGTCCACTTCGGAGCGGACGCCGAAGTTGCCTTCGAGGTAGATGCCCGGCTCGATGGAGAAGCAGGTGCGCGGGATGAGGCGGCGCGAGTCGCGGGTTTCGAGATTGTCAATGTTCGCGCCGTTGCCGTGCACCTCTTCGCCGATTGAGTGGCCCGTGCGATGCAGGAACTGCGCGCCGTAGCCCGCTTCGACTATACGGTTGCGGCACACGTCGTCCACTTCCGCGCCGCGTATCTCGCGCCCGGCGGCGACACTCTCCTCGACAAACCTGATCGCCGCATCGCGCCCCGCCCGCACGATCTGAAAGATGCGCTCGTGCTCTTCCGGCACCGTCTCGCCGATGTAGCCCGTCCAAGTCTGATCGGCATAGACCGCTTCAGGCTCTTGCAACTTCGCCCACACGTCGAAGAGGATGAAGTCGCCGCGCTTAACGGGCGCATGCACATCTGCGGTCGGGCCGTAATGCGGATTGGCGCTGTTGGCGTTCACGGAGACAATCGGGTGATCGCCGTCGCACGTCATGTTCTCGTCTTCATAACGCTGCACGATGAACTGTTGTATGTCATACTCGGTCGTCGGCACGTCCGCGCGGATGCGGCGCGCGACTTCGGCGAAAGCGTCCATGATGATCTGGTGAATCTTGTTCGCCGCCTCATCATGCGTGCGCTTCTGCGCGGGCGTCCACACGGCCTCGAACATCTGCACAAGGTCTGCGCTCGTCACCGGCTCAACACCAAACGAGCGCACAAGCTCGATCATCCCCGCGTCAACGCGCGCCAAGTAGGGGATCGCATTCTCCGGCGAATACTGCATCGCCACGCGCTTTGCTTGTCCACCACTCGCGCCTTCGCCCTTGCCCGTCAACGCCTCGCCGAGCGCCGCATGAAGTTGCTGCCAAGGCAAATAGACGAGCTTACGACCGGGGAGCGTGTCCAACTTCTCGCGCTCAATCGTATGCACGATCTTGACGGGTTCGCCTTCACTTGGCACGTAGTAGCACCAACGCCGCGACGTGATGTTGTGCATGTGCAACTGCAAGATGCGATACGCCAACGGATCGCTCTTGCGAAAATCATAAAAGAGCCAGCCATCAAGCCCCGCCTCACGCAACGCCGCTTGAATCGCCGCCACGCGCGCGGCCCTTTCGGTCTGCGAATTAGTCTCTACAGTTTTCATTGTCGTCTCACTCTCTAAAAATTAATAAGCCCGCGCGAAGATCGCTTGCTGCTTCGTCCGCTGCCCCGTGTAAAAGCATCTGCCTTCGGTCTCAGATTGATCAAATGGCAGCACGCGCACGGTCGCTTTGGTGTCCGTCTTGATCTGATCTTCATCCGCGCCTGTGCCCGCCCAATAGACGTGCACGAAGCCTTGCTGGACGCGCGCTTTGAACTCTTCGTAGTCGGCCGCCTCGAACGTGTGCTCGGCACGGAAGCGCAACGCGCGGTCGTAGAGCGTCTGTTGCATCTCTGCGAGCAACTGCTCGATGCGCTCGGTCAGTCCGTCTTGCGTAACAAACGACTTGCCTTCGCGCCCCGGCATGTCGCGGCGCGAGAGTGCGACTGTGCCTTTCTCAATGTCGCGCGGGCCCAACTCGATGCGCAAGGGCACGCCCTTGACTTCCCACTCGTTGAACTTGAAGCCCGGCGTCAGATGCGCGCGGTCGTCCAACTTCCAACGAAAACGCGCGCCCCAATTTTCCGTCAGCCGATTGATCGCCGCAAGCACCGCGCCGCGTTCGTCATCCGTCTTGTAGATCGGCACGCAGACGATTTGCACAGGCGCAAGCTCAGGCGGCAGCACCAGCCCGTCGTCATCGCCGTGCGCCATGATGAGCGCGCCGATGAGCCGCGTCGAAGCACCCCAAGAGGTCGTCCAGCAGAACTCTTCACGGTTGTCCGCAGTCGTGTATTTGATCTCAAACGAACGCGCGAAGTTTTGGCCCAAGTTATGACTCGTGCCCGCTTGCAAGGCCCGTCCGTCCTGCATCATCGCTTCAATCGCATAAGTGCGCAACGCACCGGCGAACTTCTCGCGCTCGGTCTTCAACCCGCGCAGCACAGGGATCGCCATCACGCGCTCGACCATGTCGGCATAGACGTCGTTGAGGATCATCAACGTCTCGCGCTCGGCTTCCTCTTCGGTCGCGTGCGCCGTGTGCCCCTCTTGCCATAGGAATTCGGTCGTGCGCAGGAAGGGGCGCGTGCGCAACTCCCAGCGCATCACGTTCGCCCATTGATTGATGAGGAGCGGCAGGTCGCGCCAAGACTTGATCCACTTGGCGAAGCTGACGCCAATGATCGTCTCCGATGTCGGGCGAATGACGTAAGGCTCGCTCAACTCTTCGCCGCCCGCGCGCGTCACTTCCGCGACCTCCGGCGCGAAGCCTTCGACGTGCTCGGCCTCTTTCATCAAATAACTTTTCGGGATGAGCAGAGGGAAGTATGCGTTCGAGTGCCCCGTCGCTTTAATGCGCCGGTCGAGCGCGGCTTGAATCGCTTCCCAGATAGCATAGCCGTAAGGTTTGATGACCATGCAGCCGCGCACGCCCGAGTTCTCGGCCATCTCTGCGGCGGCCACGATGTCCAGATACCACTGCGCGTAATCCTCTGCGCGTGGCGTGATGTTAGCCTTAGCCATAAGAAACTTGTGCTACGAAAAGAAACTTGTGCTACGAATGCGGCGCGGCCAGACGGCGCGCGGCGATGCGTAAAATCTCCTGCACCTGCTGATCCCAGTAAGGCCACTCGTGCTTGCCGGGAAGCTCGCGATATTCATGCGGGATTTTGCGCTTGAGCAAGAGCGCATCAAATGTCCGATTCAGGTCGAGCAAAAAATCTTCCGTGCCGCAGTCGAGATAGATGAACGGTAGTTGCGCGATGCGCTCCGGCGGCAGCGCGTCGTAGAGCTTGTAGATGTCGTTGGCCGGGCGCACGGGATTGTCTATCGCGCCATAGACGCGCGCGATTGAGGGCTTGACGAAATCGAGCACGTCTTTGTCCTGCGGATTCCACGCAGGCGCAGCCAACGCGCCGCTCATCGAAGCGACGAAGACGAACCTTTCAGGATATTTCACGGCGAACTTCAGCGAGCCATAGCCGCCCATCGAAAGCCCCGCGATGGCGCGCGCGTCACGCGTCGTGAGCGCGCGATAGCGGCGCTCCACATCAGGGAGCAACTCCTGCACGATGTAGCTCTCGTACTTCTCGTTCGGCGCGGTCGCACTGTCTGTGTACCAGCCGTCATGTCCTTCGGGCGTCACGATGATGATGTGATACAGCGCCGCGTACTGCGCCAGATGCGCGCGATTTGAGACCCAATCGTCGTGACTGCCAGCGAGACCGTGCAACAGATATAAGACCGGATAGCGTGTCGTGCGCGATGCGGGCGCGTCATAGTCCGCCGGCAGCACGACGTGATAAGGCAACGCTTGCCCGACCAATTTGCTCTCGAAGTTGACCGTCTCGACGCGCGCGGCCGTTACTGTTTGCGCGTGAGCCGTGAGCGCAAGCAGGAGCGCGCAAAAGAGAAGCAGGCTGCGGGCAATTTTCATCCGAGTTCCTTTGCTGTTGCGAGCGGCGCGTCATTAGCTCCGGCGCGTGCGCGCTCTTCGGCTTGCTTGCGCGCGAGACCGGCGCGACCGTCGTAACGTAAGAATTTTGGCAGCGCAAGCATGAGCAGCCCCGTGCCGACGACGCACAAGACGCCGCCGGAGATGACGGACGTGCGGACGCTGAAGAGTGTGGCGACGAGACCCGATTCGGTGTTGCCGAGCATGGGGCCGGTAGTGTAGCTCACGAGTTCAATGCCCGCGAGCCGGCCGCGCAAGTGGTCCGGGATGGTCTGATTCCAGATCGTCATGCGAAAGAGACCGCTGACCGTGTCGGCTGCGCCCGCGAGCGCAAGACACAGAAGCGCGAGCCATAGTCGCGCCGTCAAACCGAAGCAGATGATCGCCACGCCCCAAGAAGCCGCCGCGACCGCGACCGCGAGTCCATGTCGTTCGACGCGCTTCGTCCAACCCGAAGTGAGCGTCGCGCAGAGCGAGCCGACCGCCGGACTCGCGTAGAGCAGTCCGACCGACGCGCCGCCGAAGCCGACAGCCATGGCCGGAAACAGCGCCATCGGCATGCCGAAGAACATCGCGTTGAGATCGACGAGATACGTGCCCAACAACTCTTGCCGACTGCGCGCGTAGCGCAAGCCTTCGACGACCGATCTCATACTCGGCCGCTCCGCATCCGTCGGTGGCGGAGCGGCGCGCAGCAACCAAAGCGCGATGAGCGAGACGACGAACGTGGCCAGATCAAACGTGTAAGCGAGCGCCGGGCCGAAGATAACGACGAGTACGCCGCCGAGCGCAGGGCCACCGATCATGCCGATGCTGCCGCGCAGAGCGTTGAGCGCGGAGACCGCCGGAATCTGTTCCGCCGCGACGAGACGCGGCGCGAGTGCGTCAAGCGAAGGACGCTGCAAGCCGTTGAGCGCAGCAAAGAGTGCCGCGCAAAAATAGAGCACAGAGACGTGCGGGTGCGCGAGGCGCGCGTTGATGATGAGCAGAGCCGTAGTCGCCGCCAACGCGGCCTCTGTGAGCCGGAGCATGCGCCGCCGATCAACGTAATCTGCGAGCGCGCCGCCGACAAATGCCGTCAACAAGATCGGCACAAACTCCGCGACGCCCAGTAAGCCCACCGCCAAAGACGAGCGCGTGAGTTGGTACATCTGCCAAGGCAGCGTCACGAAGCTCATCATCGAGCCGAAGAACGAGACCGACTGCGACGTGAACAACAGACGGTAATCGCGCGACTGTTTGAGCGGCGTGAGATCAAGCGCCAGCGCGCGCAAACTTCGGCGCGCGCGACCATCACCGCGCGTCACTTCAGTTGACTTATCACGCGGCCCCGGATCGGGTGTCAGGTGTGTCGTGATTTGCGTTTGCTGTTCGTCCACAGCCGACTATTCATCTGCTCCGAGCATCGGCACGTTGATGCCTTTCGCGCGTGCGGTCTCAATCGCTTCTTCGTAGCCTGCGTCAACGTGGCGTGCGACGCCGATGCCCGGATCGTTGGTGAGCACGCGATTCAACCGGCGCGCTGCTTCATCTGTGCCGTCGGCGACGGAGACTTGACCGGCGTGGAGCGAATAACCGATGCCGACGCCGCCGCCATGATGAAATGAGACCCACGACGCGCCGCTCGCCGTGTTGAGTAGCGCATTAAGAATAGGCCAGTCAGCGACGGCATCTGTGCCGTCGCGCATCGCTTCGGTTTCGCGAAAAGGGGAAGCGACCGAGCCTGTGTCCAAGTGATCGCGCCCGATGGCGATGGGCGCTTTGAGGTCTCCACGTTTGACCAACTCGTTGACGCGCTCGCCCATCTCGGCGCGCTCGCCGTAACCGAGCCAGCAGATGCGCGCAGGCAAGCCCTGAAACTGCACGCGCTCGCGCGCAAGACGAAGCCAACGATGCAAGGTCGCATCATCGGGGAAGAGTTCGAGCGCGAGGTCGTCTGTGCGGCGTATGTCGTTCGCATCGCCCGACAATGCGACCCAACGAAACGGCCCCTTGCCAGCGCAAAAAAGCGGGCGAATGTATTCGGGCACGAAGCCGGGAATCTCGAAGGCGTCGTGGCAACCGGCATCAAACGCCTGCTTGCGTATGTTGTTGCCGTAATCGAACGCGACCGCGCCGTTGCGTTTCAAGGCGAGCATTGCTTCGACGTGCCGCGCCATTGACTGCATCGCGCGTTCGACATAACCCGATGGATCACGTTCGCGCAACTCTGCCGCTTCTGCCAAACTCAAACCTGCGGGCACGTAGCCGTTCAAAGAATCATGCGCGCTCGTCTGATCCGTCACGGCATCAACCACAACACCGCGCCGCACAAGTTCAGGCAAGACTTCGGCGCAGTTACCGACAAGGCCGACCGAGAGCGCACGCCCTTGCTCGCGCGCGTCTGCGCAGATGCGCAACGCCTCGTCCAAATCCATCGCGATGCGGTCGCAATAACGCGTCTGGATGCGCCGCTCGATGCGCGCGCGATCAACTTCGACGCCTAAGAACACAGCGCCGTTCATCGTCGCCGCCAAAGGTTGCGCGCCGCCCATGCCGCCCATGCCGCCGGAGACGACGAGCTTGCCCCGCAGTTCGCCGCCGAGATGTCTGTCCGCCATCGCGGCGAAAGTCTCGAACGTGCCTTGCACGATCCCTTGTGTGCCGATGTAAATCCAAGAGCCGGCGGTCATCTGCCCGTACATCATCAAGCCGCGCCGTTCGAGTTCGTGGAAGTGCTCCCAAGTAGCCCACGCGCCGACAAGGTTTGAGTTTGCGATCAGCACGCGCGGCGCATACTCGTGTGTGCGAAAGACCGCGACAGGTTTGCCCGATTGCACGAGCAGCGTCTCGTCCGCTTCGAGTTGCTGCAACTCGCGCACGATTGCATCGAACGCCGCCCAGTTGCGCGCAGCCTTGCCGCGCCCGCCATAGACGACCAACTCGTCGGGGCGCTCGGCCACCTCCGGGTCGAGATTGTTCATCAGACAACGCAGCGCTGCCTCCTGATGCCAACCCTTACAGTTGAGTTGCGCGCCGCGCGGCGCACGAATAATTCTCGGTGCAGACATAGCGTTTGAAGTTTGCCAGTTGTAATAGCAGAAAACTGCGCGCACGAAAAGCAATGAACCAATAACTCAATCCTTTTGTCCTTGCCTTTCTGCGCTGCGACTGCTTATGCTGCCCCCGTTCACTAACAGTTTGGCCATCGGACAGAGACATGAGCACACGCGCACGCATCCTGCTCTCGGCCGCGATCATTCTGCTCGCGCTCGCCGCGTTCGTCTGGTGGCTGAGCGTGCGTTATCGCACGACGCCGGTCACGCCCGTCGCGCTGCCCAACACGAACGAAGCGCCGGCCGAGAACGTCAACCGCGCCGCGCCGACTACAACGCCGACGCCGAGCGCAAACGCGAACAACAACGTATCATCGGCCGCCACACCTGCACCGACGCCGCCCGCGACCAACACGGCTGAGCCGTCTGCCACCGCGCCGCCGCAAAGCCTACCGCCGAGCGCGAGCGGGTTGTTGATTCCTGTGGTCGGCGTGCGCCCAGAGCAGTTGCGCGACACTTACAACGAGGCGCGCTCCGAAGGGCGCGTCCACGATGCGATTGACATCATGGCGGCGTGTGGCACGCCGGTCGTCGCTGCCGCCGACGGTCTCATCGTCAAACTATTTCAGAGCGAGCGCGGCGGTACGACGATCTATCAACGCAGCACGGACGATAAACTGATCTATTACTACGCGCACCTGAAAGCTTACGCCGATGGTCTGACGGAGAATAAAACCGTCCGGCGCGGCGAGACCATCGCCTACGTCGGCGACACAGGCAACGCCGGCCCCGGCAACTGTCACCTGCACTTCGCCATCTGGCTCATCACCGATCCCAAACACTACTGGGACGGCCAAAACATCAACCCGTACCCATTACTCAGAGGTCAGAGGTCAGAGGTCAGAGGTCAGTAAGAGCAAATTACTGATCTCTAACCTCTGACCTCTGTCGTTTGCTTTTCGTGCCTGCGGCGTTCGCTTACGGTGCAAAGATGGCGGCATATTGTTTCGGCGCTCCGCGAAAATCTTTGACCGGTGTGTGGCAGCGGCTCGGTATGGCGGTTGCTTCTCACGTCTGCTTGAGTTCGTTTCTTCCATAAGCACCGGATAAGGATTGGCGTACAGAGGAGCAAGTGATGAAGATTCCCATCTGCGCATCGTTCGTGCTCATCGTCTCGTTGGGTCTGCTCGTCGGCTGTCAAGTCGAGCCGACGAATACGAGCAACGCGCCGACGAGCACCACACCAGCGCAAGTGGCGCAACAAGCGACGCCCGCGCCGTCGCCTGTGCGAGCGCCCGCGCCCGACAACGCGGGCAACATGCCTGTGACGTTGCCTGTGCTCGATGCGTTCTTCGCCGACGAGTCGTTCGCGTCGGATGTGAAGGCGCGCTTGCAGTTGACGGACGATCAGTCCGCGCGGCTGCGTTCAATCGCTCACGATGAGACGCAGAGTCTGCACACGGCGAACGCGGAGAATCAGTTAAGCGGCACGACCACAGCCGCGACTGCGCGCGCCGCCGAACAGATCAAGTCGGTCATCGGCGCAGATAAAACCGAGCAACTCTTCGCGCTTGTGCGCGAGCGTTGGGCGACGGGCGGCGGGCCGAATGAGAATGCGGCCAAGTTGCCGGAGCAACCGAACAACGTCCCCGCAGACACGCGCATCGTCGTCAACACGCCCGCTTATCGCATGGACGTGTTCAAGGACGGGCAACTCATCAAGACTTATAAGATCGGCATCGGCTATCCAGAGTTCCCGCTGCCGACCGGCATGCGGGCTGCGCGCACGATCATCTTCAACCCGGCGTGGACGCCGCCCGACGAGCCTTGGGTCGCGGCGAGCAACAAGGTGCAGGCGGGCGAGAAGATTGAACCGGGCAGTCCTTTGAATCCGCTCGGGCCGATCAAGATTCCGATCGGGCTGCCGTCGCTGATTCACGGCGGCAAGTCGCCTGCGAAACTCGGCGGCTTCGCCTCGCACGGTTGCGTCGGTCTGACCAGTCCGCAAGTGCAAGACTTCGCGCGCCTACTCGCGGAGTTGAGCGGCACGCAATTAACTGATCAAGACATCGCCGCTTACGCGCAGAAGAAGACCGAGACGAAGAGCGTGCAACTCGCCAGAGCCATGCCGGTCGAACTGCGCTATGAGACCATCGTCGTCGAAGATGGCAAGCTGCACATCTACCGAGACGTCTATGATCACGGCACGAACACGGAAGAGAACCTGCGCCGCGTGCTTGATGTGTACGGCGTCTCGCTCGAACAGTTGAATGCACAGGAGCGACAGCAGGTGTCGGATGCGCTCAAAGCGATGGCGACCGACGCGACGGGCAAACCGGCCGAAGGCGACGGCACAACGAACGACAACGCGACGAGCAGCAAGAATAAGAAGAACGACAAGACGAGCGCGCACGTCACGCGCACGATCAAGGGGCAGAAGGAGATCGTGATCAAGTTGCCTGAACTTGCAAGCAAAGGCTATCCTGCGCCGGTCAACTTAGACACGGGCAACGGTACGCCGCAACGACCGCAGGCGGCGAAGGCAAGCAAGCGCGGTTAAAAGGATCAACTGTGAGTGAACCCCAGTGGTTGCTGCGCATCGAGAGTGGCTTGGCCGCGCACTTCATCCAGCCCGACGGCAGTAGCTGGCCCGGCACGGATTGGGCTGTCGGGTTGAAGCGCGGCGATGATGAGTATCGCGTGATCGTGCGTGCATACTTGAGCGCAGATGCGACGGCGGCCACACGCGACGATCAGCAATATCAAGCGCAGACTGTGCTCGGCTACGTCAGCGACTTGCTCAATCAAGGTTGGATGCCCGATCAGCCGGACCAACTTCAGATCACGATTCTGAATCCGAAAGGTTAAAGCGCAAGCGCAAAGAAACCTTCGTGGCGGGTTTGATGAGCGAGCCGATTGTGAGCGTCACGCTCAAATATCAAACTCGCCGCGCTGGATGGCTGCGACTAAGTTTTCAAAATCGTGCGCGAGCGCGCGGTCGCGCGTGAGACGCGGCGCGTGTCGGCGCACGACTTCATAAGCGCGGCGGACGCCGACGCCGGGCTTGAGCGGCGCGCGATGTTCGAGGGCTTCGGCGGCGGTGAGCAGTTCGATGGCTGTGGCGTGCTCGGCGATCTCGACGACGCGGCGTAACTTGGTCGCAGCCGTCATGCCCATCGAAACGTGATCCTCTTTGCCGCCGTCGGTCGGCACGTTATCCACGCTCGCCGGATGCGCGCGCGCGCGCGCTTCGGCGACGAGCGCCGCCGCGACGATCTGCGCCATCATGAAACCGGAAGAGATGCCCGGATGCGTGGTCAAAAACGGCGGCAGGTCTTCGTTCTCATCTGGATTGACGAGCCGATCAACGCGCCGCTCTGTGATGCTCACGAGATCGACGAGCGCGATTGTGGCGTAATCGCAGACGAGCGCGACCGGCGCGCCGTGAAAGTTGCCGCCCGATAACACTTCGTTCGTGTCCGTGAAGACGAGCGGGTTGTCGGTCGCGCTGCCGGTCTCGATCTCGACGACTGCGCGCGCGTGCCGGAGCGCATCGCGCACAGCGCCGTGCACCTGCGGCATGCAACGCAAGCTGTATGCGTCCTGCACGCGCGGATCGTTTTCGAGATGCGAGCGTCTGATCTCGCTGTCCTGCAAGAGCGCACGCAGATGGGCTGCAACTTCCGTCTGACCTGCGTGTGGCCGCGCGGCGTGGATGCGCGCATCGAAAGCGACGGGCGTGCCGCGCAAGGCTTCGAGCGTCATCGCGCCTGCGACCGTCGCCACGCGCGCGAGTCGGTCGGCGCGTGCCAGCGCCAGCGCGCCGACGGCCGTCATCGCTTGCGTGCCGTTCAAGAGCGCAAGTCCTTCTTTGGCTTCGAGCCGCAAGGGTTCGATGCCTGCACGCTCTAAAGCCTCCGCGCTCGACATACGGGCGCCGCGATAGAACGCTTCGCCTTCGCCGATAACCACTTGCGCCAGATGCGCGAGCGGCGCGAGATCGCCCGACGCGCCGACCGACCCGCGCTCCGGCACAACCGGCACGACATCGCGTTCAAGCATCGCCAGCAACGTCTCGATGACCAACGCACGCGCGCCGCTAAAACCCAACGCGAGCACGTTGGCGCGCAACAGCATCATCGCGCGCGCCTCTGCAAGCGCAAGCGGCGCACCGACGCCGCACGCATGGCTGCGCACGAGATTCAATTGCAGTTCGCGCAACTCATCGGGCGGGATCGTGTAATCCGACAACTTGCCGAAGCCTGTGTTCACGCCATAGACGACGCGCTCCTCCGCGATAATCCGCTCGATGACTGTGCGCGCCGCCTCGACGCGCTCACGCGCCGCCGCGCCGAGTGTGACCTGCGCAGCGCCACGCGCAACGGCGGCGACTTGTTCAAGCGAAAGCGGTTGGCCGTTCAGTTCAAGCATAAAAGCAGTGACAAATTACGGGTAACAAGCGGGGCAAATGTTTTAACTCGTCACTTGTCACTTGGCACTCGTCACTTCGTTATCGTTTCTTCTTTGACCGGAAATTGTGTGCGGTGTATGTCGTCTAGGTCTGGGCGTTTGAATTCGCCGGTGCGGGTCATGCGTGTGCGTTCGCGCGCTTTCTTGGTGCGGCGGACGGTGGCGCGGCGTTGGCGTGCGGCGCGGGTCAGGTTCGACATGCTGCGGATCGGGTGGAAGTTGAATTGATGTTGCGGCAAGACCTCGCCGGTCGCTTGCCGCAGGCGTAGCGTGCCGAAGGCGAAGAGCAGCACGGCGACGTTGAAGACGATGCCGAGCGCGACCATCAACTCGCCGGGCACGAAGCCGATGGCGGCGCGACTTAGGAACTCATCAAAGTTCACAGCCGGCTTTGGATGTAGATAGACCTTCAAGTTCCAACTCGCGGCGAGCAGCGCGAAAATCCAGAGATAGTTGCGCCGCAGCCGCCGCCCGACCGCCTCCCATTCGCTGATCGTGAAGCGCGGCGTGCGCAAATCTTCGGCGAGGTGCTGCGCCCAGTCTGTGTCGGTCGGCGCGCCCGTTAGCAGCGGCGCGAAGTAGCCGGTCTCAAGCACGCGCACGCGGCTCGCCCAGATTTCGTAATAGCGATAACGGCGCGCCTCCATGAAGAGAAAGAAGGCGACAAGGATCGAGTTGATCGGGATGACGAAGTGCGGGTTGGCGGCCGACGAGAAGGCAAATGAAAGTGTCGCACCAGCGGTGATGACTGCCCAGTTGGTCGTCGTGTCGAGCCGGTTGCGCCAAGTGTTCGAGCGTTGAATCTCGCCGCGATAAAAGTGTGCGAGCGCCGTGTTGAGTTCGGCGGGCGAGAGCTTGCGGCCCAAGAGTGTGACGGTCGTGTCGGCGCGTTCAGGCGTGCGCGTCACTTCGCGCGGCGGCGCGACGGGCGGCGTCAACGCACCCGATACGCGGTCGGGCCGCATCAACGGGCCAGTCGGTCTCGGACGAACATCAGGTTTCATTTGCGTCGGTCGGTTGTGCGCTTGACGCGCGGGAGAGCCTTAATCGGCGACCGTAGCCGATGATAGCACGGGGTTGCGTGTCGGCGCGCCATTAAAATTGTCGTTAGCCAAGCGCCAGCGCAAAATCGGCGGCGCAAATTGCCGGCGCACCGTGCGAAGCGAACGCGCGTTGGACACGTCTGCGCGAGCAAATTAAAACGTGCGAACGTCGGTTGACAGTCGGCGCGACGCACACCTATATTCAGTTTTTGCCTGTGGCTGCTTGAACATGTCTGTGCGTGAGGAGTTGCAAGAGCGCGGGCCGGAAGACGCAGACGCGCGTTGGATGCGCGTGGCGCTTGAGGCGGCGCGCCGGGCGGCTGTCGAACACGACGAAGTGCCCATCGGCGCATGCGTTGTCAACGCCGACGGCACGCTCTTGGCCGTCGGCGGCAATCGCACGCGCACCGACTGCGATCCAACCGCGCACGCCGAAGTTCTCGCCCTGCGCGCTGCTGCTCGTGCATTCGGCAACTACAGACTGACGGGCGCAGTTGTCTATTCGACGATTGAGCCGTGCGCAATGTGTGCCGGCGCACTCGTGCAAGCACGCATTCGTCGGCTCGTCTATGGCGCGCGCGACGAACGCGCGGGCGCAGTCGAATCGGTCTTTCGCATCTGTGATGCCAGTTCTTTGAATCATCGAATGGAGCTAACGCCGGGCGTGCTCGAAGCGGAATCGAGAGAGTTGATGCAAGAATTCTTCCGCGCACGGCGTAAAGCAGACGATGAACGCAGAATAATAGATGATAAATGAAAGAAGCAAAGATTTTTCATTCATCATTCTGCGTTCATCCTTCATCATTTTCCTGTGCGGAGAGGTCGCATAGTGGTTTAGTGCACCGGTCTCGAAAACCGGAGTGGTCTAACGGCCACCGTGGGTTCGAATCCCACCCTCTCCGCCATATTTCATTCAGGCTCAATCATTTAGAGAGGCTTGGGCGGGCTGATTTCTTCATCCCGGCTCAAGCCCCTTTCGCCACTTGGCGTAGAGTTGGCGTAGCTGAAATCAGGCGCTTACCTTCTTCCAGACTGTTCACAGCATCCCGCAGCCTTTGCGGGACGCCGTGCGCGTAGCCGCGCGTGACCTTGGTGTTCCGCGTCTCGCCGGGCGTCGTCGAGTGCCCCAAGAGGTCGGCGATGTCGTACTCGTGTACGTTCGCTGCCCTGAGTCGTGTGGCGAAGGTGTGCCGCAGATCGTGGAAGCGGAAGTTCCCGATCTCAGCGGCCTCGACGGCCCGCTCGAAACAGACCATCAACTGGCGGCGCTTCCTGCCCGTGAGCTGCTGGTCGAAGATCAACTCCTCGTCAGGCGCGTCCTGCCGCAGGCGCTTGAGGATTCCCATCGCCCGGGCAGTCAAGGGAACTAGGCGTGGCTTGTCGTTCTTGGTCTGCGTGATGGAGATGAGTTGATTAACCTCATCCACATCCGCCCACCGAGAATTGAGTAACTCGCCGAGCCGCATACCCACTTCCAAGTCCAGTTCTGCTAGTGCGACTACGTGCTCGCCATAGACCACCAGCGCCTTCATCAGCCGCTCCTCTTCGTCGGCCGCATACTGATTCAAGTAGCGCTGTCTGGGTTCTGGCTCCCTCAGGCGTTTAACTCTCGACACCGGGTTGCCGTCCACGATGCCGTTCTCGTAAGCCATCGAGAGGACGCGGGAGAGCACTTGGAGGTAGCGGTTGACGGTCGCCGGGGAGAAGGTGCGCTTGTACCTGCTGTCGGACTTGCGCAACTCGCTCTTGAACTTCTCGATGAGCATCGGCGAGATGTCCCTGATCGCCCGCTGGCCGAAGAACTCTTTGACCTTAGCTACCCTCTGCTCGTCGTCCTCCCAACTCCGCTTATTCTCACGCGCCCAGGGCAGGAACACGCCGTCAACGAACTCCGAGAAGCGCGTGATGGCGGAAGCGCGGTTGTACTTTCTGTCAAAGATCGCCTGCCGAATTTGAGTCTCAACCTGCTCGGCCTGCTTCTTGGTCTGCGCCTTGGGTATAGCCTCCTTGACGCGGTGGCCGCGCAGGTTAAACTCGACGACCCACGTGCCGCTGTCCCAGTTCGGATCGGACGGCTTGATCCGTTTACCGTTGTAGCGTTTGTAGACTGCCATGTTTCTTTCTCCTTGTGATGGCAGCCGTCAAAGCGTGACGGAGCATAACACAAGGGTATTGAGACGGTGAAGAATTAGCTCGCTCGCGTTTCTGCGATCTTCAGTTCGGGATATCTCTTCTTCTTTTGCCGCGCGGCTTCTTCTCTGGCCCACCGGTCTACCTCTTCGCGATGGTAGCGGCGCATCTCGCCCATTGATGCGCAAGGTAGGGGATGCTCGTTATCCGGGCGGGCAGTCCACTTGCGGATCGAGTGGACCGTGACCTCGCCGTTCGGCGTCCGTAGCTGCCAGTATTCGGCCAGTTGCTTCTCCGTCATCCAGACCGGCGGCGGCGCGATCTGCTTCAACTGCTCGGAGACTACTCTGGGCAGTTTCTCCTCAAGCTGATTGTGAATATGCTGGTTGATCAGAGATTCGATTGTGATCGCTTCGTTCATTTCAGTTTAAGCCTCTTCGCTTCTGTCCCTGAGTGCCATCGCAGCGGTGTGGAGATGCAATGGCCACTCTGGATGATTGAATAACCGCCCATCGCCAGTGCAATAAGTGTGCACAAAAATCACAGAGGTTCTGGGAAGCTAAGCTTGGATAGCTGATGTGGTCGGAGTTATCCAGAACCCCTTTATTTCGAGCGACTCCGCGAGAAAGAGCGATCCCGCGAAAGAGTGTTCACAAATTTGACCTGCAAAACAAAGTCCAAAATTTGACCCTCAAAGTCCAGCTTTTAGTCCAAAAATTGGACTTTGAGCCTTTTTAGAATTGCCTGTCGTGAGGCATAGTTAGACCACCGCAAATTTTTATTTCGCTTCGCACGACCCCTCTCAGCCTGGCTCGCGCCTCTGCTTACTACGGCTTTCTAAATACAGGCCACGAAGTGCGTTAACCGAGCCTCACGACCGAAGATGAGCCTTCAGGTTCGCGCTGCTTGAATGAATCCTACCGGGCGCAAACATAAAAAGCTGGGCTGGATTCAGGTCATGCTCTGCTGGTCTGGCATGGCTCTTGTAATGTCACCGACGAGAAGTTAGTTCTCTGCAAATTAAGTTAAGAATCAGAGATGCTAAAGGAAGGCCCTGAAGATAAATCCACAGTCCTGAGACGTCCGCGGTCTTCGCGCGGGCCGCGCTCGGTCATTATCAGAACGCGAGTCACGCTTGAAGAGGTGACTTGGCTCGAGCAATGTGCCGCCTACTCCGGACTAAGCCTGAGTGCTTATACGCGCCTCGTAATCCTCTCCCGGAAACTGCCGCCGCTTTCCCTGACCCGCGAGGCCTTAAACCAGCTCAGAGGCATTGGCAACGAGTTTGATCAGGCGATCGGTACGCTTCGCTGGTCGTGCGGCCAAGGGAGCATCACGGATGAAGACTTGGAATACTTCGAGGAGCGGTTTGGCAAGCTATATGCATTACTAAAAGACTTGACAGTAAAACTGGAAGCTCAATGATTGTTAAAGAGTCTAAAAAATCGGGCGGCGCTGGCGACCCCCTGTACTACTTGATTATTGATCGGGCGATAGAGCAGGCGCGTGCGAGCCGCGTCGCCGATATAGCCGTTCACAATCTGCCCGTGATGTCCGAAATACCGGAGACGCCCGGCGGGGCGCACAAACTGGTGAGGTCACTGGCTCGAAGCATGGATGACTTCACCAAGAATGCCCGGCTGAGTGCCGTTCGATCTCTTAAAAACGACCTGTTACACGTCGTCGCTTCATTCGATCCTGAAGACGCCGAGAAGCTAAAGAACATTTGCGGTGGGCCTGTCGCCGTCACTCGCGAACTAGCAAGGAACGTGGTGGGCGAGGACCGCGCGATGATCCTCATATTGCACGATGACCGAGCTCATCCTCACGTTCATATGTTGATCAGCTCCACCGATACGCAGGGGCGGGCATGGGATTCTTCTTTTGACCGTTACAAATGGAATAGCGAGGCGCGCGGGATTGAGAGCAGATATGAACTAACTCCGAGAGCATTCGATCCTGAGCGGCATTCACTTTCCCCGACAGAGCACCGCAGGTTAGAGCAGTCTGGCATCCCTGATTTGCTCGACCGGATGCGAGCGGCGATCTGTGCAGCGCGCGCGGACCGTCCCGCCAGAGGTGTCTTTGAGCAGCGGCTGGAACATGTCGGGATCACTATAAGTGAGAAGAAAGATAAGCACGGAAAAGTCCATGGCTGGGTATTCAATTACGGTGAAGTTTCTGTGAAGGGCAGCGCAATCCACCGAGAGTTGAGCTACCGCAAGTTGATGGCGGGTCTCAACCCGGAGCGCGTGGCTTTCGACCCACAGCACGAACAGGACGTCCGCAACGTAATGCTTGTAAGCATGGCAGCCGAAGAGCAGCGACGGAATGTCATGCAGCACGCTCGTGCCGGCGTTAGATATTTTGGCAAGGTCGCCGAAGAGTTCCGCACGGGTAAAGCTGACCGGACTTGGGATGAGATTGATCGCGCCGTTCATGCGCGTCTCTCCGTTAGACCGCAACGGGTGCCTGTACCGCCCAAATTCATTAAGCTGGAGCGCCCCGAGCCTGTGCCTCTATCTAGGAAACACATCATGTCGCGTGATGACCAGAGTAGAACTGATCACCACGCATCACGGAGTCGTAGTCGCGATGGATATAGTCGTAGTAGGTGACTTATTGCAGCATAGGAAAATTAATTTAGGCCACACTGGGCAAACCTTGCAGTGGGTTAGTCCGTCGCTTGTCACAATGGGATGGAGGTCATGAGGCATAAGACTGGAGACCGGAAGTTCCGGGCCTGCCAGAGTCGCGTAGAACGAGCGGTAATAAATCAGCGATCAAATGATTGTTAAGAGCGCAGATAGCCGGGGCATTTTCGGGCCCTATATGAGCAACGAAGAATGGAAATAGAGGGGCGAATATTCAGGGGAAGATCGGGTATTAATCCGAAGATGAAAATGAAGATAAGGCAGGACAAGATTAGAACGAAAATCAGGCCAACGTAAGCGAATAAAGTAGAGCAAAGATGGACGAAAACGACTGGAATAATTCGGTTGAAGTCCGGTGCTAAAAACGATTGATTGGCGTGGCCTCGAACGCCGGAAGGAGAAAGAGATAGTGCCAAGACGTAAATTAACGGAATCGGGAGCAATCCAACCGATCCTGTGTTTTGAAAAGGTGGACCATGAAGTGGTCAAGCATAAGCTTGATGTGCGCGTACTGCAAACGCTGCATCAGTACGCGAGATTTATCAATGCTGTTTCAGGCATTGAACCGTCAACCGACGAAGTTATAGAGAAGGCATTACTCAAAGTTTTCCATAGCGACGCCGGATTCAAACAATGGCTCCGGGAGGAGACTAAAGATAAAGGCAACCTTGGATAGAAAGGTGCGCTGAATTGCGGTGCTGGAACGGCTCTCGGTACGGCCCGTGTTCTGACTCTTACTATCCTTCATCTAACAGGAGAATAAAAGTGACTCACAGCTCTAGTACGACTCTTACTCTGAGAGGAGTATTCATTCCTCTCTGGCTCCTGACACGACCCGAGATCGAACACGGGGCGAAACTTGTGTATGTACTCCTGGCCCAAAAGGCCGGGATCAAGGGCGCGGCAAAAGTATACATCCCGGCGCTTGCCGCCGAGTTAGGCGATGAAGAGACGCAAGTCAACGAGTTCTTAACTGCGCTTGAAAGCTGCGGCCTGATTAAAATACAGAACCGCCGCGCAGCAGCCGGTGTTTTACAGTGCGTCTTTCCGGCTCATCCGTGGGCCGGAGGTGTTGAGGCTGCTGAAAGAGGGGCCGGTGAAACGGGCAGACGTTCAGGTCCGCCTAAGTCCAGGCACAGTCGAGAGACCTGTATTCAGTTCGCAATGGCAAAGCAAGAGGCCGGAGAGAACATACGTAATGTCCATGCTCTTGCCACGTACTTCTATAAAGCGGGGGATCAGGACGAGGAAATTGATATATTCCTCAGCAGGAGTGAGATGCCTGTTATGTCGCCTCCCGACGTACTGAGTGACGTACAGTAACTGTTCATGTCTTAGCGCTAATCATTGCTGAATTGAAAGGGGGCAAATTGCCAGAACGGAGGATTGTGGAAGAGGATTCAGTAGCCCAACTGATGCTAACGCTCTATGAGCCGCTGTATTCATATGTGGGGAGGGTGAAGGGCAGAGTTGCCTACAGCGTGTGGAAGGAGAGGCTCTTAACAATAGAAGAGGGACAGGCTTTATGGCTGAACTTTCCGGCAGATCATGTGGTCGACGCTTCTTTTGCGGAAGAGTCTATTATCCGTCTGGGCAGGGAGCTTTACGAAAAAGAGTTCGGCGACAGGTTCCTCCGGCTGCATGGCCTTACTCCCGACTCCATTATCAACATCAATGCCATTATCAAGTGGCATAATCACAGAGTAGTATTCCTGACAGATCATCCACAGGAGCGGTGGCAAATTATCGGCAGGCCACCGGGAAAAGAGCTGTTGGCAATTTTTGAGTTAGTAAAAGCACAGGACCACACCACATCTGCTGAACTGGCAGCCGCTCTTCAAATAGCCGTTAATGCCGCCAGCACCCAGTTAAATCGCCTTTACAGGTTGCGGCTCCTCAGGCGAAAAAGGGAAGTATCACAAAGAGGCATTGAGTATATTTACTCAATGTAGCTGTGAGTAGCGATACTGCTGATAAGGGCGCAAGGTCTGAACTCATAAAAATAGCCTGTGCGAATAAAGAGCCAGATTCGCACAGGCCAGGTTTACTTAATCACTCAGGCGGCTTTTATCTCACGCGCAAGCCACTCATCTATCTCCGCATCTTGATCGCCCGTGCGGAACAGGTAATCTGTAAATCCCTCCAGATCATAGATGGTCCTACTTCCGAGTACTTCCACATTGTAGAGCGCGAATCGATAGCAAATATCGCGGGCGTGTTTGGAGCGCGGTCTGCCCACCCGCCGCCTGCTTCTCCGCCTGTGCATTTGTGTCCTCGCGTCCGGCTGGATGTCAGGTAGAGTCGGCTGCTCGGATTCTGTTGCTTGGGGTCTCTCTGCTTTTACCCCTCTCGGAAACAGACGTGACGGAGGGAATGTTTCCTGAGGTCTCGATGAAGAAGCGAAGTCAGTTTGCTCACCCTCTAAACCAATCATCCAGTGATGTCGGGGGAAGTAGACGCGCAGGTCTTCAGGGTGCAAATTGCCGCGTGAGACCTGAATCAGTCCTGCCTCTCCCATCTCCATCAGGTGACGCGCCAGTTGCCCTTCATCTATCCCCAGCGCAACGGCAGCCATTTGAGAGTGCAATTGCGTGGCCCCTCTTGAATTGGCCTGCTGCGCGAGCAGGGAATAGACGAGCTTTGCCCCGCCACTGATTTCCGGCCGTGACAGTAGCCAGTATGGAACAAAAGGACCGGCAAGGTGGTGATAAATGTTGAAGAAGTTTTCTCTCATGCGAAACTCCTTTCCTGATTAACAAATCACCATCCCTACTTTCCATAGAACCTTTGTTCAACCAGTACAACTGCTGACCAGTGCTCCGCTAAGGATTGTTTTCTTACCTAACCGCAGTATTCAGTCTCTATGATGATGGCAGGATGATAGTAGGCATTCAGGAAGCGTGCGACAAGCTTTTTGCTCAGCAGTTTGGGCATGGCTACCACTTGGCGGAGCGACCATGTTGGAACCGTCGCTACTTGAAGGGAGCGAGGCACGACAGTCTCTTCTCGGGGCAAATTAAGGAAACATATGCCCTAAAAGAGTTCCGCCGATTTAATCCGCAGGAGCCGGGCTTTCACCTCCGCAGGATCGTCCGCGACGTGATTGATAAACCAGCGCGCGAGCGTCAAAAAATCCCGGCGGTCGATCAGATCGGCGTAGCAGAAACGTTCCAACTTGGCGTGGCGAGAGAAATAGATGGCCCCGTGCGTAACGGTCGGCGCGCCCAAGGCCGTCGAGCCGCCTTCTTCGCAAGCCGCTAGCAGGATGCGATAGCCGACGAGTTGGTGCAGTTGGGCCGACGTAATCTGGTAATACTTTGTCGTCTTAATATCAATGAGCGTTTCATCGATCACGAAATCGGCGTCCGCCCCGTGCACCAGCTTTGACGCCTCGCCGAACGTCGGATTGAGTGCCGCCCGCCTCTTAGCCGTGATCATCTCGCGTGGCATCGCTCGCACCAGCTGCATGCAATCATCTACCTCGTATCGCAACGGCGCTCTCAAGTAGCTGACGACGACGGTCTCAGGGCCGGTGCGGTAAGCTTTATCAAGGGCTGCGATGAAGAGGGCGGCACGAGCCAGTTGCCGCGTAAAGACCTTTGTCTTGAGAAACTCTCGGTAGAGTTCGCGAGCGCGCCTGACCCCTTTCCTTGCCTGTTCGAGGGAGAGGCTGGGCGGCAACTCATCCTCCTGCTCCATCAGTTTAAGAGCAATCTCCGCGACCCAAGGCTGCTCAGCGACGAGCCCGTTATTGCAGGCTGCCACGCAGAAGCGCAGACAGTAATCGAAGGCGGTGCCGACGAGGGCGTAAGATTCGTGGTAGCGGGGCGGGGCGACCATCTCAGGTGTGTCCTTCGGCTGTGCCGCTGGGGTGCGGATGTACTTGCTAAACGCCGCCGCCACGTCCGGATAGGACAAAATCTATGTGAGGCTCATGGGGAGATCTCCATTTAGGATGCTGGTACGCCTAAATCAGCCTTTGCGCATGCGCCATGTCGAACGCCTCAAGCACAGCGAAGGCTCTATCTTCACGCCTAAGTCGTAAGCCGCCTTGCAATTCGGGCAGGCGATTTCGATGCCAGCGAGGACGAACGGCAACCGCCGGGGTTGCGCAAACGCACCATCAAAGAGGCATTGGTGCAACACACCACCGCCCTTCTCACAACAGACGCTGTGCGCCGTCGTCGTAGCGCCCGGCAAGTTTTAAGGATGCTGTCTTGGAACAGTACCTACAGTTGATCTGCCTTTGTACATTCATAGAAACATCTTGTTGACTTTCTTTTGGCCGTTAGTTCGCTCGCCGCTCTCTTTAACCGACGACCCTTGTGAGATCGCGGCGGGTCGCACTGGCGGCAAAGTGTGCGCGGATCAGAAGGTTGATTGACACGCTCGGATCGTCCGCCTCCATTTTTGCTACCCGCGACTAGCTTGAGCCGAGCTCTTAGCGAGTACGCTCTGAGAGAGATGCTGGCGCGCGCGGAGTTGCTTGAGTTCTACGGGAGCCGCCTCCACGTGTGACAGCTCGAGAAAATCCTCCGCCGAGCCGACACTCTACCCCACCGCTTCGGGCCATCTACGTTTTGTCGTGTTCATACTACCTCTCTCCTGTTAACCTGCTCATACTGATCCATGCGACGCCTGCACTCCTGTTTCACCCGCTCTGGCGTCTGCCCCGTCTTCTTCGCGAAGACTTCAAGAATTAAAATCGCGCCCGGGTCAATGCGATAAAGAATCCGACAGATATTATCCTCATCCGGTATTCGCAACTCGTGGCATCAGCGGAGCTATCTCCGGCATCGGCCTCGAATGCGGCATCCAAAGTCTCTCGCCCCCAAGCTCCTGCCCGGTTATTAATCAGGTTTGTTCACGATCTATTTTCCGCAACGATGACGCGAAGCACGTAAGTCGCTCTCAATGCAATTCTTCATTGGCATACCAAACTTTCCTTACCGCTCAGCCTAGACAGACAGGATGGTGTTTTGGTTTAATCTGCCGGCCGCTTAGGCGCACTCTCAATCGGCATAGACCTTGGGCAGACGGCCTGATTGTCCCGATGCGGTCTTGTGCAATCGACATCTAGCCGTAATCGACCTCCGGAAAATTTCCTATACCCGAGGAGATACGTAAAGCAGCGAATGGACAGAGGCAAATCGGCCAGATAGTAATGCCGTCCGTCTCCCTTCTAACTTAATGGGAATTTGAATCGGTTCGGCCGTTTATCCTTACGAGCGAGCCAAAGATCATCTGCCTTCCGCTCAACTGCGAGCTCCAAGTAGTTATAGGCTCAGAGTCCCATGGATATTTTTGAATACCGTAACCAACTCATCGGCGAATACGCGGAGTACGTAAAGAGCTTCATCCAGATTCGCGATCCGCGGATAGCTAGGCACGTAGATGAAAGCCTCGAAAGCGGGGCGCTTTGGCCTGAGCCGCTCATCCAGCTCAATCCGGCCTTCGAGCCGGGTGGGCTAATAGACGAGTTCGTTGACCGGGGCATTCTGCACCGAGAGTGCTCGCGCGTGTTCCGCGTCAAGAAGAATGGGTTACATGACTATGGCCGGCCGCTCAAGCTATACCGCCACCAAGCGGAAGCGGTCAAGATTGCGCGCGGCGGTGATAACTATGTGCTGACGACCGGCACGGCATCAGGTAAAAGTCTTGCCTACATTGTTCCCATCGTTGACAGCGTACTCCGGCGCGGAAGCCATCAAGGTATTCAGGCGATCGTCGTCTACCCGATGAACGCCCTCGCTAATTCCCAAGCGCTCGAATTGGAGAAGTTCCTTTGCCATGGCTACCCAGACGGCAAGGGGCCCGTGACGTTCGCCCGCTACACGGGACAGGAGTCGGATGAGGAGCGGAATCATATCATCGCCAACCCGCCTGACATCCTCCTGACGAACTATGTCATGCTCGAACTCATCCTGACCCGACCCGACGAGCGAGGGCTGGTGCAGGCTGCGCAGGGCCTTCGATTCTTAATCCTAGATGAGCTTCACACCTACAGAGGGCGGCAGGGTGCTGATGTCGCTTTCCTTGTGCGCAGGGTCAAGGACCGGATGTCCGCAGATAATCTCCAGTTCATTGGTACATCGGCCACCATCGCCGGGAGTGGCAATTACGAGGAGCGCCGCGCCGAGGTGGCACGCGTCGCCTCGCAGATTTTCGGCGCTAAGGTAAATCCAGAGCACGTTGTTGGTGAGACGCTCAGGCGCGCGACGTCACCGAGGGACTTAAAAGATCCTAAGTTCGTCGAAGAACTCATAGTGCGCATCACGGACGCCGAGCGTAGACCGGCAAAAGATTTTATGGGGTTCGTGTCCGACCCACTCTCAGTCTGGCTTGAATCTACCTTCGGCGTGACAACCGAGGCGGACAGCGGCAGGCTCATCCGTACGAAACCGCGTAGTATCACCGGCAAGGATGGCGCTGCCAACGAGCTCAGCCAACTTACCAACGTCCCAACGGAGAGGTGCGATGAGGTAATCCGCGAGGGGCTTTTAGCAGGCTATGACTGCGAGCCGAATCCAGACACCGGCTTCCCCCCTTTCGCGTTTCGGCTCCACCAATTCATCAGCCGTGGTGACACTGTTTACGCCTCCCCAGAAACTGAGGACTCACGGTATATCACTGTCTATGGCCAGCAGTACGTACCGGGTGACCGCGAACGGGCGCTTTTGCCGCTGGTCTTCTGCCGGGAATGCGGACAGGAGTATTACTGCGTCCGGGCAACGATCGAGCCGAAAACACAGCGGCCACTATACGTCTCTAGGCAGTTAAACGATATGCAGCGGGATGATGAGAGTGCGCCAGGATTCCTCTACATCAGCACGATTTTCCCTTGGCCTTCGCTTGATGAGGATCTCATCAATCGCGTGTCGGTCGATTGGCTGGAGGACACGTCAGGCACGCCCCGCATCCGGTCGGATCGAAAAAAGGATCTACCCCGGCCGGTCAAGGTGGGGCCGGACGGCTATGTCAGCGAGTCGGGCCTAGACGCGCACTTCGTCGGGGCACCCTTCCGCTTCTGCCTCAACTGCGGTGTCTCTTACGCCCCGCGCCAAGTGGACTTTGCTAAGTTGGCTTCGCTCGCCTCCGAAGGCCGGAGCACAGCGACCACCATTACGAGCCTCTCGGCCGTGAGGGGGCTACGCCACGCCGAAGACCTGAAGCCTGAGGCGCGGAAGCTCCTCAGCTTCACTGACAATCGGCAGGACGCGTCGCTCCAATCGGGGCATTTCAACGACTTCATCGAGGTCGGCTTGCTGCGCGCGGCGATCTACCGTGCGGTGGAGAGGGCTAACGACCAAGGCGTCTCCCACGACGAGCTTGCGCAGAAAGTCTTCGACGCCTTGGGTCTGCCGCTCAAGTACTACGCTAGCAACCCGGACGTCAGGTTCCAAGGTCTGCGGGACACGCAGGCAGCCTTCCGCGAAGTGCTCGGCTACCGCATCTACCGCGATCTCAGGCGCGGCTGGCGCATCACGTCGCCGAATTTGGAGCAGTGTGGACTACTTGAGATCGCTTACCCTTCTCTGCGGGAAGTATGTGAGGCCGAAGACGTGTGGCAGCGCCGACACCCGGCGCTCAGTGAGGCGAGCCCGGCCGTACGCGAGCGAGTGTGCCGGGTGCTACTCGACCACCTTCGCCGGGAACTGGCCATCAAGGTTACTTACCTTGATCAACTCCACCAAGAGCGCATCAAACAGAAAAGTAGCCAGTTCCTCATCGAACCTTGGGCGATAGACGAGAATGAAACGACGGAGACTGCGCGCGTCGCCTTCCCGCGGCCCAGCACGCGGCAGGACACCCGCGAGAACATCTTCGTTTCGGCCCGCGGCGGTTTTGGCCAGTACCTCAGAAGGCCCACCACGTTCGAGCACCTAAGAGGTAAACTGAAGCTCAATGAGTCGCAGGACGTCATTTGCGAGCTATTCGACGTGCTGTTAGAGGGCGGCCTAGTCGAGGCTGTGATCGAGCCGGAGAAGAAGAAAACTAAAGCCAAGAACGGTAAGAACGGTCAAGACACATCGGACGATCCCCGCCTGATCGTCCCAGGCTATCAACTGCGTGCTTCAGCCTTACACTGGATGGTTGGAGATGGCACACGCGCCTTTCACGATCCGATCCGCAGACCCAACGAGCCGGAGCAGGGTAGCCGGACTAACGCCTTCTTCGTTGCGTTCTATCGCGCGGGTGCTGAAGAGTTGCAAGGCTTTGAGGCCCGCGAGCACACGGCACAGGTCGACTACGAATTGCGTCTCGACCGCGAGCAGCGTTTTCGCGAGGGGACTCTACCCGTCCTCTACTGCTCGCCGACGATGGAGCTAGGCGTTGACATCAGGCAACTCAATGTTGTGAACATGCGGAACGTGCCGCCGACACCGGCGAACTACGCCCAGCGGTCGGGGCGTGCAGGCCGGAGCGGGCAACCAGCATTCGTCTTTACCTACTGCTCAACCTTCTCGAGCCATGATCAGTACTTCTTCCGCCGCCCACAGAATATGGTCGCCGGGGCGGTGGCTCCGCCGCGGCTAGATCTCGCCAATGAGGATCTCGTGCGAGCCCATGTCCACGCCATCTGGCTTGCTGAGACGGGACTCTCCCTCGGTAAATCGCTCAAGCAAATCCTTGAACTGTCGGGCGATCCGCCTGCGCTTGAACTACTCGAGTCCGTCAGGATCAGCGTCGAAAGTGAGAAGGCACGCGAGCGCGCAAGGCAGCGGGCCGAGAACGTGCTCTCGACCATCGCTGATGAGTTAAAGACGGCCGACTGGTACCACGAGAGATGGCTCGATGATACTCTTACGCAGGTTGCCAACAGTTTCGATCAAGCGTGCGAGAGGTGGCGCGGGCTTTACCTCTCGGCCTTCAGCCAAGCCGATCTCCAGGGACGCATCATCCGCGACGCCTCGCGGAGCCTAGAGGACAAGCGGCAGGCGGAGCGGCTGCGGCGCGAAGCGGAGGCACAGCTGAAGCTCCTCACAGAGGTTGAGAACCTCTCGCAGTCAGATTTCTACAGCTACCGTTACTTCGCGAGTGAGGGATTTCTGCCAGGCTACAGTTTCCCGCGTTTGCCAATCTCTGCGTTCATCCCGGGTCGCCGCGTCAAGCAGCGTGATGAATTCCTGACTCGCCCGCGTTTCCTTGCGGTTTCCGAGTTTGGGCCCCGCGCGGTGGTCTATCATGAGGGCTCGCGATACGAGATAAATAAGGTCATCCTCCCGCCACTCTCGGATGAAGAGTTACTGACGCAGAGGGCGAAGCTATGCGACGGGTGCGGCTACCTGCATCCGATCAAAACGGCGGACGGGCCAGATCTCTGTCAGTACTGCGGATTGATGCTCGGGTCGCCGTTCGCTCAACTCTTCAGAATGCAGAACGTTTCCACGAAGCGACGCGACCGGATCAACTCGGACGAAGAAGAACGCACCCGCATGGGCTACGAGATCATCACAGGCGTACGCTTCGCCGAGCACGACGGCCAGCCCTCGTATCGCACGGCAACCGTTAAGACCGGAGCAACGGAGGTCGCGCGGCTCGCCTACGGCCAAGCCGCAACCATCTGGCGCATCAACATGGGATGGAACAGACGAAAAAGGGATACCCCGCCCGGCTTCGTACTCGACGTAGAGCGAGGCTACTGGGCCAAGAAAGAGGATGACACGGCGAGCGACCCCGACGATGCGCCCAAAGCGGCCCGAACTGCTCGCGTTATCCCTTTCGTCGAGGACACGCGCAACTGCCTGCTCTACACCCCGTCGGTGACGCCGAGCGAGCCCATAATGCTCTCGCTCATGTCGGCGCTCAAGCGTGCCGTCGAGGCCCAGTTCCAGCTCGAAGACAATGAACTCGCGGCGGAACTCCTGCCAAGCGGGGACGAGCCTACTCAGATTCTCTTGTTCGAGTCGGCCGAAGGCGGCGCTGGCGTCCTGCGGCGGCTCTTGGACAACTCGAAGGCACTGGCGCAGGTGGCCAAGCGGGCGCTAGAGATCTGCCACTTTGACGAAGAAATGGGCACGGACAAGCGGCGTGCGCCAAACTCGCGGGAGGACTGCGAAGCGGCTTGTTATGATTGCCTGATGACTTACTATAATCAGCGCCACCACAGGCTGCTAGACAGGCATCCTTTGCTCGAACCTCTCATGGAACTCACGCGGGCCGAGGTTCACTCTTCGCCGGTGTCGGCCTCGCGCAACGACCACCTCGAACAACTGCTAAGACTCGCCGGTTCCGAGCTCGAGCGCGAGTGGCTGCGCTTCCTCGAAGTTAACCAGTACCGATTGCCGTCGAAAGCTCAGTGCTTGGTCGAGCGCTGCTCGACGCGCCCCGACTTCCTCTACGAGCAGTTCCAGACTGCCATTTACGTTGACGGCCCGCACCACGAATTCCCGGAGCGGCAGGCCCGGGATCGTGCCCAAGAAGAGGATATGCTCGATTACGGCTATACAGTAATCCGCTTCGACTACAAGGATAACTGGGCAGAGGTTGTGGCTCGGTATCCGAACATCTTTGGCAAGAAGTAACTGAGACCGTCGCCAGGCTAACAGGAGATAAGGGATGAGCTTTGCTGTGGGAGCACTTGTGCGCGCCAGAGGGCGCGAGTGGGTTGTCCTTCCCGAGTCGGAGGAGAGCTTACTCGTCGTGCGCCCGCTCGGCGGCACCGACGATGAGACAACCGGAATCTTTCTTCCCCTCGAGAACGTGGAGCCCGCTAGGTTCGCCCCGCCCGACCCGCATCAAGTCGGTGATCACCGCTCGTCACGGCTGCTGCGTGATGCCGTTCGTCTGGGCTTCCGCTCAAGTGCTGGGCCGTTCCGTTCATTCGCCCGGCTAGGCGTTGAGCCGCGTCCCTACCAGCTTGTGCCACTCCTGATGGCGCTCAGTCTTGAGCCTGTCCGCCTCCTGATCGCAGACGACGTCGGCATCGGGAAAACGGTTGAGGCCTGTCTTATTGCTAGAGAACTCATCGACCGCGGCGAGGTCGAGCGACTGGCTGTCCTCTGCCCGCCCCACCTTGCAGAGCAGTGGCAAGCGGAGCTTCGAGACAAGTTCCACATCGACGCCGAACTCGTGCTACCTAGCACTGCGCGGCGATTATCGCAGCCGTGCCGTCCTGGCGAATCCATCTTCGATTACTACTCTTACGTTGTTGTCTCGACCGATTTTATTAAGACAGACAACCGCCGCGATGAGTTCCTCCGCACCTGCCCGGAACTGGTCATCGTGGACGAGGCGCATACCTGCGCCTCTGGGGCGGACCGGAGTAGCGGCCGCCACCAGCGGCACCAGCTCGTCAAGGGGCTCGCCGCCAAAGAGACGCGCCACATGATCTTCGTGACCGCGACTCCTCATTCAGGTAACGAGGAGGCGTTCAGATCGTTACTGTCGCTTCTGAATCCCACGTTCGCGAATCTGCCTGAAGACCTAACCGGTAAAGAGAATGAGCAGCACCGGCGGGCACTTGCTCGCTATTTCGTCCAACGCCGCCGTGGCGACATCGTGCATTACCTTGACGCAGACACGCCCTTCCCAGAGCGAGAGGAAGACGAGGATACCTACAAGCTCTCCGAAGACTACAAGCGGCTCTTTGAGCGGGTGCTGAAGTACGCGCGCGAAACCGTCAGCGATCCGGCAGGGGGCGATCGCCGCCGCCAGCGCGTGCGGTGGTGGTCAGCGTTGGCGCTGCTCCGCTCGCTCGCCTCGAGCCCTGCCGCGGCCGCCGCCACGTTGCGCACACGCGCCGCGTGCGCAGACACGGAAACGGTTGCAGAGGCCGACGAGGTCGGCCGCCGCTCCGTTCTTGACCTAATAGACGATGAGTCAGCAGACGGGTTCGATGTTGCGCCGGGCGGCGACTCGGGCGATGACGATGACACGCAGAGCAGCCACCGAAGGCTGCTGGACATGGCTCGACAGGCCGAAGCACTGCTGGGCGACAAGGACGCGAAACTCCTGAAAACGATCAAGATCGTCAAGGGTCTCCTCGCAGATGGCTACAAGCCGATCGTCTTCTGCCGCTTCATTCCCACAGCCGAATACGTAGCGGACGCGCTTCGCAAGGCCCTGCGTGGAATCGAGGTCGCCGCCGTGTCTGGGACGCTCGCCCCCGCTGAGCGTGAGGAACGTATCGCACAACTCGTCGAGTCGACTGAATACGTGCTCGTCGCCACGGACTGCTTGAGCGAAGGCATTAACTTGCAGGAGCACTTCGATGCGGTCGTCCATTACGACCTTTCTTGGAACCCGACGCGCCACGAGCAGCGGGAGGGACGGGTTGATCGCTACGCCCAGCCTTCGCCAAAGGTGCGTGTCGTCACTATCTACGGCGTCGACAATCAGATAGACGGTATCGTGCTCGATGTACTTATCAGGAAGCATAAGAAGATCCGCAGCTCCCTTGGAGTGTCGGTGCCGGTTCCAGTAGACACTGATCAGGTCATAGACGCCATTTTCGAGGGTGTGCTTCTACGCGGGAGCCGGGCCGAGGCTGAATCGACCCAGACACTCCTGCCGGGCTTCGAGGAGGCGTTCACGCCGCAGAAGGAGGAACTCTTCAAGCTGTGGGATACGGTCGCTGACCGCGAGAAGCGCTCTCGCACAATGTTCGCACAGGAAACGATTAAGGTTGAGGAGGTGGCGCGGGAACTCCGAGAGGTTCGGGCGGCAGTCGGCACCGGGGTCGACGTCCAGACGTTCACGGTCGAAGCGCTCAAGATGAGCGGCGCGGTCGTAAGCCAGAACGGCTCGGTCAAGCTTAACTTCAAGGAGACTCCGCACGCCCTGCGGGAGGCACTGGGCTTCAGGGGGGAGGATTCCCCCATCTTGAACGTCCGCTTCGAACTGCCGATCAAGGAGAAGCAGATCTACCTCACCCGTACTCACCCGATCGTCGAGGGGCTTGCCTCGTACGTGATGGAATCCGCCCTTGACCCAGTTGCCGTGGAGCGGGTTATTGCCCGCCGCTGCGGTGCTGTTCGTACTCGTGATGTCGAGAAGCGGACGACCGCCCTGCTGGTTAGATTCCGGTACCACATCCTCATGCGCCGCGGCAACGAGGAGAAGGCGCTGCTCGCCGAAGATTGTCGGCTCCTGGCGTACTCCGGCCCCGCACAGTCCGCCGATTGGCTCGCCCCTGAGCGGGCTGAGTCCCTGCTGCTGGCCGAGGTGGGTGCCAACATCGAGCCCGAGCAGGCTCGAGACTTTGCCCGGCGCGCTGTCGGAGGACTTGAATACCTCAACGCGCACCTCGAAGAGGAAGCGAAGCGGCGCGGCGAAGAGCTTCTCGAATCGCACCATCGCGTCCGCAACGCCGCCCGCATGCGCGGCGTCCAGTATCGCATTGAGCCGCAGCTTCCGCCGGACGTACTGGGCGTTTATGTTTACTTACCAATGGTCTAAGGGAGAGCTGATAGGGGCATGCACACTCGTCGCAACAATGACTTCACCACTGTCCGAGTAGAGGGGACGATCCTACCTCCCGATATCCTCAAACGTATAGCCAACGGCGACAAGTCGCTCGGCGGCCTTGATGAAGGCTCGTATCACCTCACTTCTGGCGAGAAAATCAACGAGGCCGTCAGCCAGTCATGGAATAAACTCCTAGGCAGTTGGGCGAACTACAAGAGGGCAGTCGCCAAACTCCCGGCGGACAACACGGCCACCACGGAAACTCGCGAACGCTGGCTACTCCCGCTCTTTCAAGAGTTCGGCTACGGTCGCCTCGTCGCCACACGTAAAGCCGTCGAGATTGAGGGCAAGGCTTACCCTATCTCCCACTTCTGGAACAACGTTCCTATCCACTTAGTGGGCAGCGGCATCAGCATCGACAAGGCTCAGGCGCGCGTCCCGGGCGCAGCACGTACCAGCCCGCACGGACTCGTCCAAGAGTTTCTAAACAGGACCGAGGAACACCTCTGGGCATTTGTCTCCAATGGCAAACGGCTGCGCATCTTGCGCGACAACTCCGACCTAGTGCGTCAGGCGTTCGTCGAATTCGACTTGGAATCAATGATGGACGGCGAAGTTTACTCGGACTTCGTGCTTTTATGGCTCCTTTGTCACCAGTCTCGGGTTGAGGCTGAGAAGCCGACCGACTTCTGGCTAGAGAAGTGGTCACACATCGCCCAAGAACAGGGGGTTCGCGCGCTCGATGGCCTGCGCAAGGGCGTCGAGGAAGCAATCACGTTCCTAGGCAAGGGTTTTTTAGCTCACCGGGCAAATCGGGCTTTGAGAGAGCGGCTCAAGTCGGGCGAGTTGGACAAACAGGACTACTACCGTCAGGTTCTACGGCTGGTTTACCGCCTACTCTTTCTAATCGTCGCCGAAGATCGCGAGGTGTTGCTAGACCCCAAGGCTGATGAGAGTGCGCGTGAGCGGTACACGAATTATTACTCCACTGCGAAACTCCGAAGACTTGCGGGGCGGCGCTATGGCTCGCGCCACTCTGACTTGTACATAGCTTTACGCCTCGTGATGGAGAAACTCGGGAGTGATGCGGGTTGTCTAGAATTGGGGCTACCAGCGCTTGGCAGCTTCCTTTTTTCGAAGGCAGCGCTCCCACATATCGAAGGGTGTGAGATCGCCAACCACGACTTGCTCAATGCAATACGCGCACTTGCATTTACTGATGACCGGGGCGTGCGTCGGCAGGTCGACTATAAAAACTTGGGTTCAGAGGAGTTGGGAAGCGTCTACGAATCTCTGCTGGAGCTACACCCTGAGCTTAATGTTGATGCTCCGATCTTCTCTCTTTCCACAACGAGCGGCCACGAACGTAAGACGAGCGGCAGTTACTACACTCCGACGAGCCTTATCAACTCGCTGCTAGACTCTGCGCTTGAGCCGGTTCTTGATGATGCGGTCAAACAGAATGACCCGGAAGCGGCGCTGCTTAATCTGAAGGTCTGCGATCCGGCATGCGGAAGCGGGCATTTCTTGATTGCCGCTGCACATCGAATGGCAAAGCGTTTGGCGCAAGTTCGCACAGGCGACGCGGAGCCTTCGCCAGAGGCTGTTCGTTATTCATTGCGTGATGTCGTCGGGCGTTGCATCTATGGCGTAGACATCAATCCGATGGCCGTCGAGCTGTGCAAAGTGAGCCTATGGATGGAGGCGGTGGAGCCGGGCAAGCCGCTTTCGTTTCTCGATCACCATATCCTGTGCGGCAACAGCCTGCTCGGCACGGCACCAGCACTTATCAAGAAGGGAATACCGGACGAAGTTTTCAAGCCGATTGAGGGTGACGATCCCGAATACTGTCGGGAGTACAAGCGGCGCAACCGCGACGAGCGGCTGGGACAACGCTATCTGCCGGATGTCGAACATGAACCTTGGCGACATCTTGGTAACTTGGCGACCAGCCTGATGAGCATTGACGAGATTGCCGACGACACAATTAAGGGCATTCACCAGAGGCAGGAGCGGTATGAGAACTTAGTCAATTCGAGTGGTTACCGCTACGGCGGACTTCTAGCCGACGCTTGGTGCGCCGCCTTCGTGTGGAAGAAGCGAAAGTCGGAGGATTTACCTTACCCGATCACTGAAGAGGAGTTCCGACGGATTGAGGAAAGTCCGTTCAATGTCTCCAAGTGGATGGAACAGGAAATCAGGTGCCTCGCCGCGCAGTATCAATTCTTCCACTGGCACTTAGCTTTCCCCGGCGTGTTTCGCGTGCCGAGCAGCAGTGAAGCGCAAGAAAACGAGCAGACCGGTTGGAGCGGAGGCTTTAATGTTGTGCTTAGTAATCCACCATGGGATCAAATGCAATTCCGTGAGCAAGAGTTCTTTGCTCTTGTACGACCAGACATTGCCCATGCTAGTACTGGTAATGCTAGAAAGCGCATGATTAAGAGACTAGAGCAAGAAAATCTAGCACTCTATAAAGCTTGGGAAGAAGCGCGTCAACAAGCGGATAGAACTAGATTTTTCGTGCAGTCTTCGCAGCGCTACCCACTAACCGGACACGGACGAATAAACACTTATGCGATCTTTGCTGAGAACATGAGATGCGTCATAAATTCAAAAGGGCGTGTTGGTTGCATTGTACCGTCAGGTATAGCAACTGATGATTCAACCAAACTTTTCTTCCAAGAAATAACTGAGTCGAAAACCTTGATAAGTCTTTTTGACTTTGAAAATCGAGAAAAATTATTCCCCTCAGTTGATAGCCGCTACAAGTTTTGCCTACTAACTCTCGGCGGGCCTGCGAGACCAATAAAGCACGGAGCACAATTCGTTTATTTTGCTTACATGGTTGATGATCTTAACGATGAGGAGAGGCGCTTCATGCTTTCTAGCGACGATATCAACTTACTCAATCCTAATACACGCACTTGCCCAATCTTTCGTTCACAACGTGACGCGGAATTAACGAAGAGTATCTATCGTCATGTGCCCATTCTAATACGTGAGAGTGATCCAAACGATAACTTGTGGGGAATAACAACCAAACCCGGTTTATTCAATATGGCAGGGGATTCTGAACTGTTCCGTACGCAGTCACAACTAGAAGATGATGAATGGCAACTAGAAGGTAATATCTTCCATAAGGGGGATGAAAAATACTTACCTCTCTACGAAGGGAAGATGTTTGACTTCTATGATCATCGGGCGGCAAATGTAGTAATAAGCGCTACTGCTACGCTTAGGCAGGGTCAACCAGAAGATTTAACCTTAGAAGAACATCAATCTCCATGGGTATTTCCCCAACCCCGTTATTGGGTTCCAGAGAAAGAGGTCAATAGGCGGCTTGTAGGTCAATGGGGGCGAAAATGGTTATTGGGATGGAAGGAGATAACAAGCAGTACAAACGAAAGAACATTAATTCCTGGTATCTTCCCAAGATATGGAATTGGGCACAAGATACCTATAGTGTTACCCAATGAATCGAATGAAATTTCATCTCCTTTTCTCGTAGCTTGTCTATCAAGTTTCGCTTGTGACTTTGTTGCTCGACAGAAGTTAGGTGGCTTTAGTCTCACACCTTTCACATTCAAGCAATTACCTGTCTTCGCCCCGTCAGCTTTTACGGCACTGTGTCCGTGGTCTTCCCAAGCTCTATCGAAATGGCTCACTTACCGACTCCTTGAACTCATATACACAGCATGGGACTTAGAGGATTTCGCATTTGATTATGGTTACTCCGGTGCACCATTCCGTTGGGATGGAGAGCGCCGCTTCTTCATCCGCTGCGAACTCGACGCTGCCTTTTTTCACCTCTACAACATCGCGCGCGATGATGTGGACTACATTATGGGAACCTTCCCCATCATCAAGCGCAAAGACGAACAGCAATATGGCGAATATCGCACCAAGCAGGTAATCCTTGAAATCTATGATGAGATGACACAAGCAATTGTGACGGGCAATCCGTTTAAAACACGCCTCAATCCCCTACCAGCCGATCCTCGCGTTGCAAACGCTCCTCGAGTACAACCCGCGCCGTTGCTATTGCCGACTGGGACTCGGTATCCACAACCAGATGAAGGCATCTATGCTATGAGAGTTATTCTTTCGATGCTACAGGCTAATAGTGGATTCATTGATGTGCAGAGGCTTATGACTGCTTGCAGTCTTTTAGCAATGCCAGACATGTTGGAAAAATATGCCGTCGTTGCCGAGGGCAGTATTGCCGTCGAGTGGCGACGACGTTTTTCTGATACCTTTAACCCCAAGCTATTTCTTCCGAAGCTAGACGATCTAGTTCAACGCGGCGAAATAAAACTCTTGCGTCAAGGGGACAGATTTGTTGTGACTCGAGTAGGAAGTTCTGCTTTGGTAGCCGACGCGGATATTGAATTCGATTCGCGCCTCGCTCTGCGCGTGGCTGATTCATTATTGCCAGATGAAAAAGACACGATTACTCCGATGGCTACTCCACAGGAGATCGAAGCGCGTTCCAGAGTTGCATAGTTATGGTAGAGCAGAAATCTTTGTTACAGCAGTATCCCGATGAGATGCCAAAGCCGGATCCTAGTCGGCGAAACCCCGTACTCTGGGTCCACGAGATAGGTATTTTCAAGACACTTGAGGAAGGAAACGAAGTTCGTCGTATTAGACTGAGACCGGGACTGAATATCTTATGGGCGAAGCCCGAAGACGAAATCGGCCCAGTGCGCCTCTATGAACCCGGACTCTCAGGACACGCCTCTGGGAAAACCACATTCTGCCGAATGCTTCGACATATTCTTGGCGAAAGGCATTTCGCTAATGAACTGGTCACCCGAGGTATTAGAGAAAAGTTCGACGGGGGATGGGTTCTTGGCGAAGTATTCATTAATGACAATCTGTGGTTAGTTGGTCGGCCGTTTACATTGGGCTCACATCCTTTTTGTGTCCAGGGAGCTACAATAGATGATTACTTAAGGGATAAGCCAGCACCGCAGAGTTTTCAGCTCTACATTGAGGAACTGGAAAAAGCGACTGTGAATCCGCTGTCTGTGAAGACCCTGCCCAAATCTGGAGAACGAGCGCAATGGTTTCACATGCTCCAATGGTTAACGCGTGATCAAGAATGCCGCTTCATTCAAATAACAGATTGGCGAAGTAAATTAAGTAGGTCAGACTCACCAGAAATTGCTTTTGTCGATGATCAGCATTCGCTTATGCGAGCAGTGGTTGGTGTTTTGAGTGAAGAGGAGCGCAGTGAAATCGAGAAGAACGCAAAGCTAAATAAGGAGAAAGAAGCTGCGACGGCGGATGTCCCGATCCTTCAGCGCCAGGCGCAGACTGATCATAAACGGTTAGAGAACGCGCTAGGGCGCTCACTACCAACCCCTGATAATCCACTTCTCGTTGAGAGTGTTAGGGCAGAGCTAACCGAATCTCTGAACAGAACTGAATCTGACATTCGCGAGATAGATAATAACGATGAATTGCTGCGTCTTCAAGAAGCATACGAGACTGCGATTAAGAAGAGCACCGAGGTTAGTACGGAACTGCGCCTTCGGGATCAGCAGATAGATGAGCTAAACACGAAGCTTCAAATGTATCAGAGAGAGAGGAAAGAGCAGTCTGCACATGAATTTGAAGCGAGTTTATCACCGCGTGTTGGCTATTGCAGAGTACCGATCGAAGAGGCTAGGGCGAAAGGCTGTACTCTAGCATTTGATCAGCCGAGGGACTTAACTTCAGAGAGGGTTTTAAGAAGTATTGAGGTGGATCTAGGAGGTGCAATCCAAAATGAGATTGAAACACTGTTACAAAGGAAAAGTTTTCTTAATGAAGAGCTAAGAAAATGTAGACAGCAGGAGCAAATCTTAAACGGGCAATTAATAAGGCAGCGGACCAACCTTGCTAAAAGGCGGCATGAACTCTATAACGAGCGGTCTGAGTTATTAGATCGCATTAAACTAGCTCAGCGCGCTCATGAAGCTTGGCTCCAAGCTAGCAAGCTCTCACGTCGCATCGAAGATCTTGAAGCAGCTATTGATGCTTCACGCAAGGCGCAAGAAAAGTATCGCGAGCGTACCAAAAAGGCTGTAAGTGACCTATCTTTTTTCTATCAGGAAATCGTCCGCGCCGTACTGGGTAAATCAGTTTCTGGCGTGATTCAGCTAAGCGGTCGTGAATTCGCTTGCAGGATTGAGCGGAACGGAGATGTTTCAAGCGGAGCAATCGATACGATAAAGATATTGGCTTTTGATTTGGCAGCTTTAGCCGCAAGTGTGTCGGGCCAAGGCAACCATCCGCGATTTTTGCTTCATGATAGTCCCAGAGAAGCAGACATGGCGCCACTAACATACAAAAGACTTTTTCTCTGGGCTCGCCAGTTAGAAGAAGCTTTCAACGGTGGGTCTTGCAACTTCCAATACATCATAACGACGACAGAAGCTCCACCCGCGGAACTTCAGACGAAACCATGGCTGCTTTACCCAGTGCTTGATGCTTCCCAGCCCGAAAAGCGTTTACTCTGCGTTGATCTTTAAGGCTTATGTCCTAGATTGACGTCTTTGCTCCCGACTCGAAAGATATCTTTGCGACCAATACGAAGTCGGAGGCGAGATAAAGAACGAGAGCATCGCATTGGGAGGGGGCGGGTGATCTCGAAGAAACAACGGCTTATGCCTACGCCGAATTCTACATTTCAAGTGTTTCTGTTTTTGGAGAGAGGTCTCGATCGGAAGCATGCGATAGAGGTGGCGGCGTGGTTTCAGCGTTGCCCTGGGCCAGTTATTACGGTTTTCGATTGAATGCGACTAGCCATTGGGAGTAAGCTCTTGGCATGAAGGCTTATTCCTTAGATTTGCGGCAGCGAGTCGTTGCCGCCTACGAAAAAGGCAAAGGCTCTATCGCTGAG
>Ga0209153_1000021_pt1 | contig 82580 bp, 55 predicted proteins | sample GraSoiAngelo_120_FD_185877 | JGI IMG/M metagenome (GOLD analysis project Ga0209153, IMG submission 185877) | Grasslands soil microbial communities from the Angelo Coastal Reserve, California, USA - 14_0919_09_20cm (SPAdes) (version 2) | ecosystem: Environmental > Terrestrial > Soil > Grasslands ... | reverse complement strand
GACTACGCGCGCGGGCTGGTTGACTTCCCTTCGCGCCGCGACGCGCGCGTCGTCCTGCTCTGCTGGGACCTCGGCGAGGGCGACCGGATCGAATGGTGGCACGAAACCGAGGCCGGCTACGCAGGCCGGCAACCGCTCTGAAACAAAGTAGAAGGTAGAAAGGCGAAAAGGCGAAGGGCGAAAGCGCAGATACGCCTGTAGCGTGATCTGAAAAAGATCAGAGCATAGCTCTGTCCTAACTGTCGCCTTGCTCCTTTCCCCTTTCGTCTTACTTCAGCCCTTCACCTTCTCTACTTTTCCTTGTGCCATTCCCCAGCGCAAACACATTGGCTTGTATATTTTCTGGTTGACGACTTAAAGTAATCTCTGATAGCATCCGCCGCGACTCCGCTAAGGGCTTAGAGTTACCGGCTGCGCCCGTCCGTGTCTGATTTTCATTTTTGAGCGAGCAAGAGGAGAGAAGCTGATCCGTTATGCTGTGTGCTGCGTGCCGTGCCGTTTACGATAGTTCGCTGGCCGCATGCCCCATCTGCCACGCGCCGAATGTGGCGACTCCAAGTTACCGAAGAATCGCTATGACTCCTTCAGCCAGCCCCGAACCGACAGCCGCAGACATCCAAGACAACGCCGCCGCACCGCCCGCTTCGACTCTAATCGAGTTTCCGACGCCGGGCCGCGGGCCGCGCCCGCAGTGGCGCAAGGAGTTGAGCGAGCGCGTGCGCGAGATTCAGCAGCGCAAAGCGCAAGAGGCTGCGCGCGAAGCCGAAGCAGCGACACAAGGAACGGCATCGTTCACATCACAGACTGACGCTACGCCCAATGCAGACGCGCAGGCAACGGCTCAAGAACCGGCCGCGCCGCCGCTCGGCCTTGTGCCGCCCGCGCCCGCGCCCGAAATGCACCCGCTCGCCCTCAAAGCACTCAAGCGGATCGAGCGCGCACGGCAGCAGTCGCCTGCTCCGCCTGCGCGCGCGCCGCGACGTGGGCACGGCGCAGCCACGGCCGCCGCGCGCGTCGTCAGAGAGGAGTATCAAACTGCGTTCGAGACTGCGCCGCAACCCGCGCAACCCACTGCGCGCACGGCGGCCGATGTCGCGCCCGAGCGTGCGCCGCAACCTGCGCCGCGCGCACAACAGAGCGCGGATATGGAGCAAGTCGCGCAGTCGGCACAGGCAGCGACGAATCAGACGGCTGCGCCAATCGAACAGACGGCGCAGGCGCTTCAAGCTGAGCCGACGATTGAAACGGCGCGCCCGCTCAACCTAGTCGTCGTGCCGGCGCAGCCAACGACGCAGACTGAGAACGCCGACACAGAGACGGACGCACGACATAAATCACGCCGCCACATTCCGGTTGTGCTTGATGAAGCGTATCTTGCACGGCGTGAAACCGCAGAGACTGTGGCCGTAGCGCCACCCGCACCGCAAGCCGAAATTCACGCGCCGCTACTGAAGCGTGCAGCCGGCGGCATTATTGATCTACTGGTCGTCGCGTTCGCGGCGACGCCATTCGCGGCCATCATCGAGTTGACCAACGGTAACTGGTCAGACCCGCGCGTCGCCGGTTCGCTCGGCGGCATCGTCGTCGTGTTGATGTTTCTCTACTTGATGGCCTCGACGGCGCTCGCAGGCCGGACGTGGGGCATGTCACTCGTCGCCTTGCGCACGGTTGACGCCGACACGGGTCGCGCGCCGACCACAGGTCAATGCGTCCGGCGCGCGCTCGGTTACATGCTCGCACTCGCCATCGGCGGACTCGGCTTACTTTATGCTCTCTTCGACGCCAAAGGGCGCGCGCTCCAAGATCATCTCTCCGGCACTGTCGTCGTGCGCGAGTAAGCGATAACACATCACTTGACTGAAAGCTCTGCGCTGCCAATCGCAGCGCAGAGCTTTTGTTAATTGCTCTTTATCACCAACAGCACATGTGCAGAAGTTGACAACTAACAAATAACCAATAACAAATTACCAAGAACAAACTCATGCACGAGCAACTGATCGCGGCCATCGTCAAAGAGATCGCGCCTGTGCTCACGGGGCAGACGTTGGGCAAGGTGTGGCAACTCGCGCGCGTGGCGCTCGTGTTCGACTTCCGTCTGCGCGACGAACGCTATCTGTTCATCGCCGTCGAGCCGAACGAACCGCGCTTGTATCTTGTCCGGCGCACGGTGCGCGAGTTGGAGCGACAGACGCTCGCGCCCGAACCGTTCCTGCTCATGCTGCGCAAACAACTCGGCGGCGCGCGGCTCGTGAATTTAACGAAAGATGAAGGCGACCGCGTCGTGCGTTTCCATTTTGCCGCGCGCGATGTGATCGGCGCAGAACACGAAGCGACGCTCGTCGCGCAACTGACCGGGCGGGCCGCGAACTTGTTCCTGCTCGATGAGGCAAAACGGATCGTCGCTTCTTTGCGCCCCGCGCACGGCGCAGGCCAAGAGATCGGTGAAGCTTATCAACCGCCACAGTCGCGGCGGGCAGACGCGGCGCAGTCGGTTGCGCCGTCACCGTTCGCGCAAGGCGCGTTCGCCTCTTTGTCGGAAGCGGCCGATGCTTACTATCAAAAGCGCGCGGCTGAACGCGCGTTCGATGCGCGCGCGGCGGCTCTTGCAGCGCGGCTGCGGCAAGAGACGGCGCGGCGGGAAAAGTTGCAAAGCAACCTTGCGCGCGACCTCGCCGCGCACGGCGACGCCGACGAGCACAGACGCATCGGCGATCTGCTGCTCGCCAATCTCGCCACCGCCGAGCGCAATGGTGCGCGGGTGCGGCTTACGGATTACTACGCCGATGGTGCGCCGCTCATCGAGTTAGAGATTGACGAGCACGCGACGCTGCAAGAGGAAGCCGCGCGCAGCTTCGCACGCTACACAAAGGCTAAACGCGCGGCACAAGAGATCAACGAGCGGCTTGCGATTTTGCAGACAGAGCTGGCTGCGCTCGCGTTGCAACGCGCCGAACTCGCCCGCGCCATTGCCGCCCGCGATGCAGATGCGCTGGAAAAAATCGCCGCACAGTTTGACAAACGCACGGGCCAGCGCGGCGCAGAGACAAAAGCAAAACAGAAGAAAGGGCCGGCGAAGGGCGCAAGCAAAGCGACGGAGCAGGCTAAGGTCGCGCGTGTGTATCGTTCGTCCGACGGCTATGAGATTCTGGTCGGGCGCGGGGCACGTGATAACGACCTGCTGACGTTTCGGCTCGCCCGCCCGCACGATCTGTGGCTGCACGCGGCCGACTATCCCGGCTCGCACGTCATCGTGCGCAACCCACAACGCACAGAGTTGCCGCAGCGCACAGTCATCGAAGCCGCGCAACTTGCCGCGCACTTCAGTCAAGCGAAGCAAGACGCGAAGGTCGCCGTTCATTACACGCAGCGCAAGTTCGTCGCTAAGTCCAAAGGCGCAGCACCCGGTCTCGTCCGCATCGCCAGCTTTCGCACCATGCTCGTCGCACCGCGCGAGAGCGGCGAGCGCATTTGAAGCGGGAGCAAAGGCGAAGCAAAAGAGGCTGCCTATGATTGAAGGCAGCCTCTTCGTTTGTGCGTTTTATGTTGGTTTCAATCGCCGACGGCCGATGCTGATCCGTGCGTGCGTGTCGGTTGGTGCAGCACGCTGGCGTCTATCATGTTGAGGCCGCGGACGGTCTCGAAGCCGGGCACGATCTCTTGCTCAAACGGCAGCATGCCGGCGCGATTACGCTTGCGTCCGGTGAAGTCTAAGTAGAGATGTCTGCGCATGAAGCGGTCGGGCACACCGGCGAAACGCCAGAGCGGGTACTTGATCCCACGACCGAACAGCTTCTTGCCGATCATCTTGTAGTAGAGCGGCACGCCCAGAGAGAATTTGGTGGCTGCCTTCTGCCCGCCGTACCAGAATTCGAGATTGTACTTCCAGCAGGTGAAGAAGAACTCCCATTGCAAGTCGGTCATCTCGATCAGCTTCGCGCTCTTCTTCGCGGCCATGCGTGTATCTTCGAGCGGCACAAAGAACGTGGGCACGAACGTCCCCTTAGCGTCGCGCAGGTCGGAGAGCAAGTCGAGCGACTGCTTGGTGTCTTCGTCCGTCTCGCCCGGCAGCCCGATGATGAAGGTGCAGAACGGAAACCAGTTGTGCCGGTTCAGAATCTCCATGCCCTTGAGCACAACGTCGCGCCACTGGTGCGCTTTGTATGGATAGCCCTTGCCCTTCATGTAGGTGTTGAAGAGGCGCGGGCTGCCGGTCTCAAGCCCGATGATCGGATCGATGCACTTCTTGTTTGGATCGGTCGAGTCTGGATGATGCACGTGCGAGTAAGGCACAAGCAGCGGCGTCAGACGCTCGATGATCGAAGGGTCTTTGACGACCGGGGCCATCGTGATGTGCGAGGTCTGCAAGGTCTCGACGCCGGGCACGGCCTTGACGCTGCGGAACATGGTTTCGAGCGCGGGCAAGTTGGGCGTGAAGTTCGGCAGTTGTTCGTAGAGGAACATGTCCTCACTGGAGAACATGATCTCGGTCGCGCCTTGGCGCGCGTTGACCTCTGTGCTGGCGATGATGTGTTCGAGCGGGAATGAGCGCCCGACCTTCGTCGCTGGCGAACAGAACTGACAACCGCGCCCGCACCCCCTAGTGATCTCGACCACGCCGAAGGTCGAACGATGGCGCACAACCGGAATCTCTTCGACCGTCGGCTGCGTCTCCTTCGAGAACTTGACGATGCGCGGCAACGTCGGGTCGCCTTCGATGATGCGCTTGAACAGTTCGCTGAAGACGCGCTCGATCTCGCCGTCAATCAGATAATCAATCTTGAACTCGTCGAGCCGGTTCGCTTTCTCTAGCTGCCATGCGCCGGGGCCGCCAACGACGATCTTCGGTTTGTATTTTTGAATCGCCGGATGCGTAACGATGCGTATGAACTCGTGCGCATTCAAGGGGATCAGGCTTTGCCCGGCCAGCTTGGAATAAACGTCGGTTGCGTAGGAGATGCCGAGCGGGTTGTGCGCGTGAATGGCGACGACCTTTGTTTCCGGCCCGACGAAACGGTCGAGGTATTCGAGGTAGCAGGTCACCACGTCTGCTTCGTCGTATTCGCGCAGCAGGAGTGTTTCAACCATGCGCAGGCCGTTCGGCACGTACTTGGCGCGCCCGTCGGGCCATGATTCGTTCTGTAGAGATTCCGGTGGAATGAGTTTTTTGCTGTACTTAAAGGGGATGGTGGCCGACATCATCTGCTGCCAAATGCTGTGATGCCATTCGCTCGCCTCCGAGTTCGAGGCGGTCAGAACGATTCTGGGAGAACCCATAACAGTCAACTCCTCGCTGGCGCTGGGACAAACAGCGTGCAATAAGATCGCGCCGCACGGCGCGCACCCATCGTCAACTTACATAGGGTCTGAGTATCAAGTTCACGCGGGCTTAAGTAGTCTCATCATGCTTGTCGGCAAAGCCTCATGTAGGTCTAGGCTTTGAGACGAGGAATCATGCGCCCGCCGGTCGGTAAATCATAGACCTTAAGAGTCGCGTGATTTTAAACAGCAGCCCATAAATAAGCAACTGATAATTACTAAAGCTGTCCGTCGTTAGTGGTCAGTTGTCCGTTGTTCTTTGCTTCGTCATCTGCTCGTTCTAGCTTTAGCCTGCAACTCACGCCAGCAGCACAACGGACAACTGACCACTGACGACGGACAATTTTGTTAGCCCGCGCTATTATCTTCAAGGCGGCAAGCCCGATAAATTTATACTCGATGGACATGCATGAGCACTAATTTCATCGCACCGTTGGAACGACTGGCGAGCGACCTGTTGGACGGACTGGCAGACGTGCTCGTCGGGCGCGCTGCAACCTTGCGCGACGGCACGGAGCACGTTGGCGTCGAGTTGCCGCGCGACCTCTACGCGCATGCGGGCGCGCAAACCGAATGGTGGTATTACACGGGCCACATGCAGACGGGCGCGGGTCGGCGCTTCGGCTTCGAGTTAGTCTTCTTCAAGCGGCGCACAGACTTAGATCGCTTCGGTGTCGTGCCCTTGCGCCTCGTCGCCAATCCGCTCTACCTCGCGCACTTCGCCATCACGGACGAGACGCGCGCTACGTTTCGCTACGAGCATCGCAAGAGCGCGAACGGTCTCCTTGATCTGCCGGCGCGTGCGAGCGCCAAGCGTTATGAGGTGCGCTTGGGCGACTGGTCTGTGCGCGAAATGGCCGGCGCGCATCGCTTGCGTGCGACGTTGGGCGATGATCTGATCTTCGAGGTCGCTTTGCGCCCCACAAAACCGGCCGCGCTCAACGGTCAGCAAGGCATCGGCGTCAGCTTCAAAGATGCGGGTGAAGCGTCGCGCTATTTCTCTTACACGCGCATGGCGGCTGAGGGGCGCATCACTTGGGGTGGTGAGACTGAAGCTTGTACGGGCGCGGCGTGGATGGATCGCGAGTTTGGTACGTGGCGCACGACCGAGAAGCAGCAAGGGTGGGATTGGTTCAGCGTGCAACTGGCGACGGGCGCAGAGGTAATGGTCTATCACCTGCGCGACCGCGCAGGTCGCCCATCAGAATTTTCGAGCGGCACGTTCGTTGATGCTGAAGGGCGTTGGACGCATTTGACATTCGCAGACTTCACACTTGAAGCGACCGCACACTGGCGCAGCCCGCGCACCGACGCAACCTATCCGAGCGGTTGGCGGCTGCGCGTCCCGCGCGAACAGATCGATCTCAACATCACGCCCGTCATCAAAGATCAAGAACTCGACACGCGCGGCACGACGATGATCGTCTATTGGGAGGGCACGTGCACGGTCGAGGGCCAGCACGGCGAGACGACGACGGACGGGCGCGCCTACGTCGAACTCGTCGGCTACGACCGCTCGCACGAGCAGCCTTCGATCACAACCTTCCTCTTCCGCGACGCCCTCGATAAAGGCTGGCGCAGCGTCTTCGGTTAGAGATCAGTACCACCTGCTGTATTGACCTACGCTCTTACTTCCCTGCTGCTATGTCATCGAGTAAGGTCTGTGCCCGCGCGCGTAGCTGTGGCGCGGTGCTCATGCGGATGACTTTCTCCAGCGTCTCGCGGGCGGCGGGCAAGTCTTTCTGCCGCAGATAAACTTGCGCGAGGATGAAAGTCAGATCGGGTCGGCCCGGCGAGAGCGCGAGCGCCTGTTTGAGCAGCGTGACAGCCTCGGCCAGACGCTCGCCCGTGACAAGATTGACGAAGGCGAGCAGGCGATAGCTTTCGGGGAAACGCGGCTCAAGCATGATCGCACGTTGCAGTTCTGCGCGCATCACGCGCGCGACCTCCGGGCTGTAGCCTGTCGTCGCTTGCTCCTCGTCCATCCCTTCACGACTCAGCGCGTAAGCATAGTAGTAGTGCGCAAGGCAACTATCAGGCGCGAGCGTGACGGCTTGCCGCAACTGCTCTTCGGCTTCGGCAAAACGACGCTGCCGCACACGTGTCATGCCAAGTGCGGCGCGCGCCTCTGCAAGCTTTTCGTCGAGCGCGACCGCGCGTTGCAGATACTTCGCGGCGTCTTCGGGACGTTCAATGTGCAGGAGCAAGTCGCCGAGATAGTATTGCGCTTCGGCTTCAGTCAACGATTGCTCGTGCAACTCTGTGTCGCTGCCGCTCCGGTTATCAACCGCAATGGCGCGCACCGGATACTCGCCGCGCTCGACATAAGCCGTTAGCTCGGTCTCGATTGTTTGGTAGTCGGCATGGAACGACTGTTGGAAGCTACGCTCGACGGGCAGACCCGCGGCCAGCATTTCCATGAAGCGCAGAAGTTGCAACTGTCGCCGGCCTTCGTTGCCGGAGATCAGATAATGGACGAGCGCCCAAGCCTGCGCATAGAAGATGTCGTTGCGTTCATCTTCGACATAATCGGCCGAACCGCGCTCGATCCGGAAGAGTTGCGCGAGCGTGAGCAGTTTGTGTTCGCGTAAAAATTGTACGTGCCTTTGGATCGGCGTGCCGAGCACGCCGCCGCGCGTCGAGAGACTGAACGTGCTGTAATACTGCGCCAGTCCTTCGTTCAACCAATCGGGCACATGGCGCGCGCTACCCGCGATCAGCAGATGCACAGACTCATGCTGCGGCAGCGCGTATAAATCTTCGGCGGGCAGACCCAAAGGCAGCACGATATAGTTCGTGTCGAGTCCGGCTTGAAAGTAACCTGTGAAGCTGATGGTGCGCTTACGATAGAGCGGGCGAAACGGACTGTAAGCATCATAACTGCTAAAGACGACCACGCGCGTCGGCACCGGCGCGTTCAACCCGAACGCCGGAAACAACTCAGCGAAGGCGGCGCGAAACTGTTCAAACCGCGCCGCCACTCGCCGCATCTCCACCTCGCTCGCATCACCCACAAACAGATAATGCGCCGAGCGTACGCTCGTCCACTGCTCTTTAGTTGCTGCGCCCGACACGCTGCATGCAAGACAGAAGATCACGCCCATGACGCACGCGCCACGCCTTAGTAGTCGGTCTGCGCAAGGGCCGCTCATTTCTTATTCTTTTCCTTTAGCGCCTTTTCCTTTTGCTCTTTCTCTATTTTCTTTCGCTCTTCTTCTTTTTTCTTATTCTCCTCCTTTAACGTATTTTTGATTCGCGTACACCACTCCGGTGATTTACCGTGTATGTCAGAGGACACTTTAGGGGAAACATTCAGTTTTGCCTGAAGGGCATTACGGCTGTTGTCATCACCTTGAAAGTACATCTTAGCTACTGAATCAAACCCGACGAGCGCAAAGAGATCGTTCGCACAATCTAAGTCGTAGAGAGTTTTCGCGGCCGGCAGTCCCTGTTCTTCCAAGACTCTGTCGGTGAAGTATTGCGTCACCCCTTCATCAAGGGGATGGCCTAAGATGGCTCTAAAGCGTCCGTCAGAATGTTTGTGCAGCGCCTCGTGCAGCGCCTCACCGTAATTTGCGCGCGGGCGCAGGTGAATCGTATCCGTTTTCGGATGGTAAAACCCCCTGACGGTTTTCAATTCATTCATTTCCTCTGATCCCGATTTGATTTTATTCAGGTCAATGTAGGCCTTCTCAAACTCCTCATCGGAATCGTGCTGAATGAATTTTTTGGCGACGATCTCCGGTTGTGTCTTGAAATAATTTTTCAGCAGCTTGCTCTGACTCAGGACAGTCACCAGCAGCTCAGTCGCATGCGCTTCTAAGTAGCGTCTGGGCGAATCAATGCCTGCTTGCTTGAAGGCGTCTGTTTTGTCCGATCCAGTCGCACCGGCGTCCGGCGTTTTTTGCCTTTGGATTAACGGCGCGGAGCGGCTTTGCTGGACCACGTGAGTTAATTCATGCGCCATGAGTCGCTGTCCGGCCGCCGTTTCCGGCGCGTATTGTGCGTTGCCGAAGACGACATCGCGCCCGACCGTATAGGCCAACGCATTAAGTGCGCGCGCCGACTGCGCCGCCTTGGCATTTACGTGCAGGCGGATGGGGCTGAGGTCATAGCCGAGACGCGGCTCCATAAACTTGCGTGTTGCCGGGTCGAGCGGTTGACCGGGCGCAGATAATACTTCCTGCACGATGGGTGGAACTGGCGACAGCCGCCCGACGCTTACCGGCAGACGCTCAAGCTGCAAGTTTGCACCGGGCAGGCGCGACATCTGTTCCGCAACATGCTCAGCCTCTTGCTCGCAAGCGTCACCCGGACTGTTGCTGGCTGATGCTGTCTTAGTTTGCACCGGCGCTTTAGCATTTACTGAAAGCCGACTGAACTCGTGACCAAAGCGCGCTGTCTCTTTAAGGCCGGAGTCGGTCTCAAAAGCAGGTTCGGCCGGTTGCGACCCCGGCGCGGTTTGATTTCCAAGCCTGTGCAACGTGCGGAGCTTAGGGCCGTGCGCCGCTTGTTGAGGTTGCCCCTGCTTCTGTGCGTACGTGCGCATAGCCTCTTCTACTGTCGAAGCGTTGCCGCTCTCATGCCGCGCGTGGCTGCCTCAAGTTTAGACCACACGTTGCGATATATTATCCTTACTTAAATGGATCATAACATGCTTTCCGCGTCATAGTGCGCGTGTCCGGCGCGTATCTGCCTTATACTGCGCGAGCCGCAGGCGGTGTGTTGCATGGCTGAACTAATAACCGACGTCGAACAGGTCACGCCTGCGTGGTTGAGCGAAGTGCTGCGGCGTGCGGGCGTGCTCGTGCGTGGACACGTTCGCGCAGTTGAGGTGACGTTGTCGCGTGCGCTGCATGTCTCGCATGTCTGCCGGCTCGCAGTCACGTACACGGATGATGCGCCGTTGGATGCGCCTGCGCAGTTGTTTCTGAAGCTGTCTGCGCCCGCGCTGCAAGCGCATTACAGTCGCAAAGAGATTGAGTTCTATGAAAAGGTTGCGCCGCTTGCGCCGGAGTTGCCGTTACTGCGTTGCTTCGATGCTGTGTTTGATGAAGCGACGGGGCGCGCGCATCTGTTGCTTGAAGATGTGACTGAGACGCATGGGCAGCCGCCCGCGCCGATGCCGCCGCACGATGGCGAGTGCGAGGCGGTCGTGGATTGTCTCGCCGAACTGCACGCGCGTTGGTGGCACGACCCGCGTCTGGGGCAGGAGGTCGGCCAACTGACAACGGCAGCCGAGTTTGCTGAACTGAGACAGCTGATCGAGACGAAGCTCGCGGGCTTTCTCGATTTTCTCGGCGACCGTCTGTCTGCCGAACGGCGTGCGCGTTATGAACAGGTGCTCGCCGGTTCGATGTACCCTTGGCGGCGCATGCTCACGCGCGAGGGCCTAACGCTCGCGCATGGCGACGCGCATTGGTGGAACTTTCTCTATCCGCGCAAAGAGGGGCGCGTGCTCATCTTCGACTGGCATCAGTGGCACGTGGACGCGCCGTTGAAAGACCTTGCCTTTCTGATCGCGCTCAACTGGTATCCCGAACGACGCGCGCGATTGGAGGAGCGACTGTTGCGCCGTTATCATGCGCAGTTGTTGGCGCGCGGCGTCGAGCGTTTCAGTTGGGCTGATTGCTGGCTCGGTTATCGCCAACAGATAATCCGCGAGTTATTCATTCCGATGTGGCAATGGTCGAGCGGGATGGGGCCGAGCGTGTGGTGGTCGGGCTTGGAGAAAGTCTGGCTCGCGTTCGATGATCTAAACTGCGCAGAACTTTTGGACGATTGAGGGCAACAAGGATGACGGCACAGAGCACAGAGGCACAAGACAAGTCGGCGGCGCTGTTTGCGCGCGCGGTTGAGTTGTTGCCCGGCGGGGTCAATTCGCCGGTGCGCGCCTTTCGCGGCGTCGGCGGCACGCCGCGTTTTATCCGTGAAGCACAGGGCGCGACGATGACCGACGTGGATGGGCGCACCTACATTGATTACGTCGGCTCTTGGGGGCCGATGATCTTGGGGCACGCCGATGCGGCAGTCATCGCCGCTTTGCACGATGCGCTCGCGCGCGGCACGAGCTACGGTGCGCCGACTGAATTGGAGTGCGAGATTGCGGAAGAGATCATTGATGCCGTGCCGTCAATCGAGATGGTGCGCATGGTCAATAGCGGGACTGAGGCGACGATGTCCGCGATTCGCCTTGCGCGTGGCGCAACTGGGCGCACGAAGCTCGTCAAGTTCGAGGGCTGCTATCACGGACACGGCGACAGCTTGTTGGTCAAAGCCGGTTCGGGCGTCGCCACGTTGGGCTTGCCAGATAGTCCCGGCGTGCCCGCATCGGTTGCGCAGAATACGATCACCGCGCCGTTCAACGACGCAGAGGCACTCGCGCAAGTTTTCGATCAACATGGCGCGGACATCGCCGCCGTCATCATCGAGCCGGTCGTCGGCAACATGGGCTGCGTCGTGCCGCGCGAAGGCTACTTGCAAGCGGTGCGCGAACTCTGCACACGGCACGGCGCGCTGCTCATCTTCGACGAAGTGATGACCGGCTTTCGCCTCGCGCGCGGCGGCGCGCAAGAGTTGTACGCCGTCACGCCCGACCTCACGACGCTCGGCAAGATCATCGGCGGCGGTCTGCCCGTCGGCGCTTATGGCGGCAGGCGCGATCTCATGAATCAGATCGCGCCCGCCGGCCCCGTCTATCAAGCCGGCACGCTCTCCGGCAACCCGCTCGCCATGACCGCCGGTCTCACAACGCTAAAACGTCTGCGCGACAAGTCTGTCTATGAACAACTCGAACGCGCGGGCGCGCGCCTCTGCGCCGGACTTGGCGAGGCAGCGCGCGCAGCAGGCATACAGACTGTCACCAACCGCGTCGGCTCGATGTTCACAACCTTCTTCACAGACGAACCCGTCAACGATTGGACTGCCGCGAGCAAGAGCGACCGCGACCTGTACGGCCGTTTCTTCCACGCGATGCTTGAAGCGGGCATCTACCTCGCGCCTTCACAGTTCGAGGCCGCCTTCATCGGTCTCGCGCACACGGACGAGTTATTAGATCGCACAGTCGAGGCCGCACGCGCGGCTTTCGCACAATTGCGCAGTTAATCTTGGGCGGCAGTATCACCCCAACACAAACTGAAAAAGGAGGCTTTTATGCCAAACGATCCTGCCCTCGCCTCCGACACTTGCATCTTCTTGGAAGCCATCACCGGCGACGGCGGCAGCCACAACAACAACGATGTCTGGTGGCTCAGCCCGGACATCAAACTCGTCGGCCCCGCATCCGGCATTGACAAGGCCGACCCCGGTGTCGCCAATCCCGTCGCGGTGACTGTGCATCGCAAACCGGATGCGGATTGCACGCTGACGCCGGGCACAGAATCTATCGTCATCGAAGTGTGGGTCGGCAACCCTTCGCTCGCCATGACGCCGGACAATCCGGCCAGCACCACTCTGATCCAGAGCATCGGCTCGCCACTCCCGAACGCAGGCGACAAGCGCGTAGAGGCGTTCGACTGGACGCCGCCCGCAGGTCTGCCCGCAGCCGACCCGCAAAGCCCCGGTCACAAATGTCTGATCGTGCGCTGCTACCCCGACCCGCTCACGCCGTCTGCGAAAAACTTCTTCGTGCCGGACGAGCCGCACGTCGCGCAGCACAACATCTGCATCGTCCCCTGCGGCGGGCCACAGACAGAGCGCATACACCCGCGCTGCGGTCTCAACATCCAGACGGTGAACGTGCACGCAGACATTGCTGAGACAGTCACCTTTCGCGCCGTCTTTGATCGCAGACCCAATCCGTTCGTGCGCGAGGTCGTGCTCCGACGACTAAGCGCATTGCCGGACTTCAAACGCCTCTCCGCCGTGCGCCCGCGTCGCTTCAATCTGATCCTGCCAGATTTTCCTGACGCGCAGGTGAGCGATCAGACGCAACCCGGTTGTCTCGGCGGACTGTTCGGCGGCGGCCGTTTGCCGCCCACGTTCGAGGTGCGCGTCGAGCTTCAACCCGCGCAGTTCACACACCTGCGCTTCAACGCGGACATCTCGAACGCCACGCCCGGCGATGCCTTCATCTTTCACATCCGGCAGGTCGGCTCGGACGGGCACGACCAAGGCGGACTGACGGCCGTGATGGTCGCGGTGTGAGCCTGTCGCAAGAACAGTTCGCGTGCGTGCGCGTTGTGAGCGTTGTGATTTGTGCTTGTGTGTAGCGGCTAATTAAAGGGACAGGTTGAGCGGCAACTCGACGTGAAAGCTTGTGCCTTGCTGCGGCGCGCTCTCGACCGAGATGCGCCCGCCGTGCTGCTCGACGATCTTCTTGACGATGGCTAATCCTAAGCCCGTGCCGCGTTTCTTGGTCGTGAAGAACGGCTCGAAGAGGCGCGCGCGCGTCTGCTCGTCCATGCCGTGCCCTTGATCTGTGACGGTGATGCGCGCGGCCGGGACGGTGGCGGCGTGCGCGCCGTGTGCGCCCGCTTCGCGGCTGAGCGTTGTGCGCTCGGTCGTGATCGTGATCGGCATTTGCGGCTCGCTCGCGTCCGCAGCATTGGCGATCAGATTGACGAAGACTTGCCGTAGTTGATCCGCATCCAACTCACCGACCAAAGCCTGCTCTGTGTAGTGCCGCTCGACCGGCGTCTGCTTGACGCGCAGTTTGTCGGCGACGAGTTCGAGACTTGTGTCGAGCAGTTCGTTGATGTTGACGGGCGCAAGCGCGAGTTCGCGTTCGCGTGAAAACTCGGTCACATCAATCGTCAACTTATTCAAATGCTCGATGCCGCGCTCAACCAACTCAATCGTGTTGTGCGCTTCGGGGTTCTCAGTCATGTCGCGCAGCATGGCGACGCCGAGCCGTATGCTGCCCAGAGGGTTCTTGATCTCGTGCGCGACCTGCGCCGCCGCTTGCCCCACGGCCGCGAGCGCAGTCTTGCGCCGCAACTCTGCTTCCGCTTCGGCCGCTTCGGTCACATCAACGAGCGTGAGAATTTGCCCCTGCTCGCCGTCGAAGTTGAGCGGCGACGACCAGACGTCGTAGCTGCGCGGCGCACGACTCCGATCATCTGCGCCGTCTGTGTCGAGTAGCCAGCGGCCGTGATAAGTCGCTTGCGTGACGCGCGCCGACGTGGCCGACGTGAGCAGCTTCGTGCCTTCGTCGGCGGCGATCTCATCATAGACTGACGCGCCGACCGTAGCCTGTGGGAAGAGTTTGAAGAAGGCGTGATTGGCGCTGCGTATGCGCGCATGAGAATCGAGCGCAGCGACGGCGCTGACCATGCCTTCGAGCATCTGCGTGCTGAACTGCCGTTCGCGCCGTGCCGCTTCGAGGCTGGCGCGCAACTGCCGGAAGCGGCGCTGCAACTCCCAGACGGCGAGCGCCGCGATGATGAGCGCAAGCGCGGCGGCGATGAAGGTCAAACGCGCGATCCGCGCCGCCGCCGCTTGTTCCATGTTGATGCGCTGCCGGCTCAAGTCCTCTTGCTCGCGCCCCACCTGTTCGAGAAAGCTGTCGAGTTGCAAGGTCAGATCGCGGAAGCGCGTGAAGCCATCGAGCGAATAGCTGCGCGGGTCTTCCGTTATGTGCAGGTAATCGTCGAGCGTCTGGCGGAAGGCGCGCCCTTGCGGCTCTTGCGCGAACGGCAGACGGTCGAAGGTCGGCAACAGATTTTTCACTTCGTCGCGCGCGTGGCCCAACTTTTTCTCAAACGGAATGATGATGTCGCCCTGTTGGTCGTGCCGCGCCAACTGCTCTTGGCGCGTGCGCGCTTCAGTATCGAGCGCGCTCAAGGCGTTGCGCAGTTGCAGCAGATAACTGATCTTGAACGTCTGCCCGCGCTCACTGGTCTGCACATTCTGACTGACCGCGCGCAACTCGTTCTGACTCAACCAACCCAACCCCGCCACCAACCCGACGAGCAACATGAAACTGATGAGCAGCACCGGCAACAAAGGCTCAACCTCGCGCCCGCCCGGCAAGTGCCACGCACCAACCGGCGACACAGGCTCGGCGTGCGCGCCGTCTTGTGCCGCCGCGCTCTCTTTAGGCAAGCGGCTATAGACCACACGCCCGCCCTCTTGCCGTTCGCTGTCTGGTTGCTGTTCGTCAGCCATAAAAAGACAGTGACGAGTGACGAGTGACAAGTGACGAGTTAAGACAAAAGAACTTGTCACTCGTCACTTGTCACTCGTCACTGCTGTTTGACCTCCATCCAATTCGCGCCCGTGCCGACTTCGACTTCGAGCGGCGCATCGAGTTCGACGGCCGTCTCCATCTCACGCTTGAGGATCGCCGCTGCGCGTTCAGCTTCTTTCTTCGGCGCTTCGAGCAACAACTCGTCGTGTACCTGCATGACCATACGTGTTTCGAGTCCTTCGCGCCGCAGTGCCTCGTCAACTTTGAGCATCGCGAGCTTAACGATGTCGCTCGCCGTGCCTTGAATCGGCATGTTGATGGCTTCGCGTTCGGCGCGGGCGCGGATTTGGCCGTTGCGGTCGTTGATGGTCGGCAACGGCCGGATGCGGCCGTACATGGAGCGCACGAAGCCGTGCGCGCGGGCCTCTTCGGGAATCTTGTCCATGTACTCGCGCACGCCTCTGTAAGTTTTGTAGTAATCCTCGATCACCTGCTTCGCCTCTTTGCGCGAGATGCCGACGCGCTGCGAGAGGCCAAACGGTTCGACCGCGTAGGCGATGGCGAAGTTGACGATCTTGGCGAAGCGGCGTTTCTCTTTCAATTCCTCTTTCGTCCGCGCGCCGAAGACGAGTTGCGCCGTGCGCGTGTGTATGTCTGCGCCCTTTTGAAACGCATCGAGCATCACGGGGTCACGCGTGATGTGCGCGAGCAGGCGCAGCTCAAGCTGCGAATAATCGGCCGCGACGAACAGGTTGCCCTTATCTGGAATGAACGCGCGGCGAATGCGCCGACCGAGTTCGGTGCGAATCGGAATGTTTTGTAAGTTTGGATCAGATGATGACAATCGGCCGGTCGCCGTGACGGTCTGGTTGAGTTGACTGTGAATGCGGCCGTCTGCGCCGACGAGCGCGGGCAGAGAGTCTGTGTAGGTCGCCTTCAGTTTGTCGAGTTCGCGGTATTCGATGATGAGGCGCGGCAACTCATACTGCTGCGCGAGTTCGTCGAGCACGGCGCGGCTCGTTGAGACTTGGCCGGTCGAAGTCTTGCGCCCCTTGCTGATGTTCAACTCTTCAAGCACTTCGCCGACCTGCTTGGGCGAACTGATCTTGAACTCGCGCCCTGCCACTTGGTAAATCTGCGCGGTCAACTTTTCCAACTCCGCGCCGAAGAATTTCGACAACTCCGCAAGTGCATCCGTGTCCACGCGCAAGCCCGCCTGCTCCATGCGATAGAGCAAGGGCGCAAGCGGCAACTCCATCTCGTTGTAGATCGTTTCGAGACCTTGTTCGAGGATGCGCCCATGCAAGACGTCCGCGACCTGCGCCGTCAAGTCTGCCGTCTCGGCCGTGCGCCACTGCTCATCAGTCCAACCCTCACGTGTTTCAGTCCAGCCGTCCGACACGCTCGCCTCGCGCGCGAGATCGCCCAAGTCGTACTTGCTGCGGATCGGATCGAGCAGATAAGCGGCCAGCAACGTGTCGTCCGTGACGCCTTCGAGCGCGATGCCAAGCGGCGCAAGGAGCGCGGTCGCGCGTTTGAGATCGTGGACGGACTTTTCGAGCAGACCGTTGCCGAGCACATCTCGCAAAGCAGCGGCCGCCGCTTCCGCGCCGGCCTCGAAGTTTGCGAGATCGATGAACGCAGACGTATTCGCGGCGCTTGAGATGGCGATGCCCGTCGGCAGTGCTTGCTCGCGCGTAGAGCCTTGCGTGCCCGCGCCCGCAGGCGTGGCATCGGCGACGGCGAAGGCCCAATGCTCCGTCTCCCAGAGCTTGCGCACGAGCGGTTCAAGGTCGGCCGGCGTGCGGATCACGCGATAACGACGTTCAGCCGAAGGCCCTAAATCAACGCTGCCGGCCGCGTCGGCAAACTCGCGCGTGAGATGTTGAAATTCAAGTTCGCGAAAGAGCTTGTAGGCGGCGGCGCGGTCGGGTGGACGTGCGCGCAGTTGGTCGAGATCGAGTTTGATGTTCACGTCCGTCTTGATCGTGGCCAACTCGCGCGATTGGCGTATGAGATCAACGTTGTCGCGCAAACTCTCGCGGTAAGTTTTGTGCTTGACCTCGGCCCAATCTTTGAGCGCGTGCTCAATCGAGCCGAACTGTTTGACGATCTGCACCGCGCCTTTTGCGCCGATGCCGGGCGCCCCCGGAATGTTGTCAACCGAGTCGCCCATCAAGCCCAATAGATCGATCATCTGACGCGGCGGCACGCCGAACTTCTGCTCGACCCAAGCCTCGTCGCACCACTCAATCGGCGGCACAGGTTCTTTGCGTTTGACGTTCTGCGAGTTCTGCCGCATGCAGACGATGAGAGGATCGCGCACAAGCTGCGTCATGTCTTTATCGTTTGAGACGATGACCGCTTGCAACCCCTGCTCGGCCGCTTGCACGGCGAGCGCGCCGATCACGTCGTCGGCTTCATAACCCGGCATGTTCAAGATTGGAATATTGAAGACTTCGCAGACGCGGATGATGTAAGGGATTTGCGAAGCGAGTTCGTCGGGCATCTCGGCGCGATGTGCTTTGTAGTGCGCGGCCATCTCGTGGCGAAACGTCGGCACGCCGGATTCAAAGACGGCGGCGATGTAATGCGGCTGTTCGTCTGCGAGCAGTTTGCGCAGCATGTTGGTGAAGACGAAGACGGCCTGCGTCACTTGCCCGCTGCTATTGCGCAACGGCTCCATGCGCCCGCCCATCGGCGCAAAGAACGCGCGGAAGATGTGCGAGAACGAATCTATGAGAAAGACGCGCTCGGTCGGCTGCGGTGTCGAACCCTGTTGGCTTGGCATTGTGAGCTTGATGATAGAGAAAGCTAAAAGGAGTGACAAGTGATAAGTGACGAGTGCCGAGCAAGACTTGTCTTTAACTTGTCACTTGTCACTCATCACTATTCTTGACTGTTGCACCTGCGCCGCACAGTTGTGGTCTGTGCGCCACGATTGGGCGCGTGCGCAGGATAATTTCTCGTTAATTTAGGCGAACATCGTGCGGCATAAGCGTTGCTCTTATGTTTCGCGCTCCAACGAAGAGACGCGCCGACGCGCGTCAAAGCTGAAAGGTTCAAGCCTCTCTTTGATCAGACAGACCACACTGGCGCACACAGTCGGGACGAGCGGATTAGGATTGCACACGGGCGTGCCCGTCGAGGTGCGCCTGCGCCCCGCGCCGCCCGACAACGGCTACATCTTCGTCCGCACAGACCTAGACAACTTCGAGCTGCCGGCCACAGTCGAGTGCGTCGCGCATTCGAGTTATGCGACGACCTTGATGCACACAGGCGTGACGCTCGCCACGGTCGAGCATCTGTTGGCCGCTCTGCGCGGCGGCGGTGTGGATAACGCTTACATCGAGGTTGATAACCTCGAAGTGCCGATCATGGACGGCTCGGCTGAACCGTTCACGGAGTTGATCGAACGCGCGGGCGTGGTCGAACAGACGGCGGCGCGGCGCGCTCTGCGTGTGCGCAAAAAAATTGTGGCAGCGGAAGGGGCGCGGCGCATGTCGGTCGAACCATTCGAAGGTTATGAGATTGATTGTCTGATCGATTTCGCGCACCCGCTCATCGGCGTGCAGCGTCTGCGCTTCGACGCGCTTGATCCAATCGGCTTCAATCGTGAGATCGCCTCAGCGCGCACCTTCGGCTTCACCAACGAGATCGAGGCACTACGCCGCGCCAACCTCATACGCGGCGGCTCGATTGACAACGCCATCGTGCTCACGCCCGACGGCATGTTGAACGAGACGCCCCTGCGCACGCACGACGAGTTTGTCCGCCACAAAATCCTCGACATCATCGGCGACCTCGCCCTGCTCGGCATGCCCCTGCTCGGCCGCGTCCGCGCCGAACGCAGCGGTCATCTCTTCCACGCCATGCTGATGACCAAACTCCTGCGCGACGACTCGGCTTGGGAAGTCGTTGACATGCCCATCGGCGCGCTGACAACCGCAGGATCGAGTCTCTAAGCATGGCTTCTTGTAAGAATTCTTTCATCCGCCCAGTAACCGGCTAAGCCGATGTCTATGGACGAGCACAATAAGTTACTGAGTCTCATAGACGCCGAGATTCAGAGATTCAAAGATGAATCTGAAAAGCACAAGCGTATTCATCGCCGATGCCAACTTATACTTATTGCTCTCACCGCGCTCTCCGCAATCATCTCCGGCTCTGGACTGTTGTTGCCCGATTGGAGCAAGCAGATTGAGTTTCTTGTGTTGGTGACGACTACGTTGGCCACTGCGCTCACGGCTTGGGCGGAGATGCGCCATGCAAGAGAGCTTTGGCAACACGAGCGAGAAGTTTATTACGCATTAAAAGATGTAAGAAGAGAGATCGATTTTGTGACCTCGTTTCGCTCGTTGCAAGAGGATGAATTGACCGATTATTTCCAGCGAATAAATCGAATACTTGGCTCAAGCGGTCAGAAGTGGTCGAGGATTCAGGAGAAGAAAGATTCCTGAGACGATTGGCCGGGATATGGAGCGCACAGACTGACGAACACCTAAGCCCTTAGCGAACGTTGCCGCCTACCTTAATCCTCACGCACGAACTCGTAAGCGATGTGCACGCGCAACTCGTGCGGCGCGATCTCGTGGCGCACTTCGCGGGCGCGCAGGCGGAGCGAGCCGCCCTGTGATAATTTCGTAAGCGGCAGTTGTACCGAGAGTTGATCGGCGCGCAAGATTTCGACCGGATTGATGCGCGCATCCAGAGTCTGCTGCACGAGACTCGTGATGCTGCCGCCGAGCATCTGTGGCACTTTGCCGAGATGTACCTCGCGCACCTCGATGCGCGCGACGAGCGCCTGCTTCGTCTGGTCGAATGAGAGCCGGAACGTCGTGTCCGCCCAACCTTGAAAGCGCAGACAACCGATGAGCGGCGCGCTGTAAGAGCCTTTGAACGCGACCGGCGCGACGATCTGCCCGTCGCCGAAACTCACGCTCGTGCGCGTGCCCAACTGTTCGTGCGCCAAAGTGATCTCGCTCGGACATGCGCTGTTGTCGTTCGTACTATTGCCGGCGCGCGGCAGTGTGAAGGTCGGCGGTTGCGGCAGCGCGAACAGAGATTCAAGCAGCGCGTTGAAAAGTCGTTCGGGCAACACGACTGTGACCTCGCCTGCCGGGATCGCTTTCGCTTCACGCGCGGGCGCGGCGAGCGGCTTGGCAGAGGTAATGAGGAGAGCGGCGATAAAAAATAGCGCGCAACTTGCGGCGCGCGTGGTCTGAGTTCGCAATTTCATTTCTCAATCTTACAACCCACTGCGGACAATGTCGTGCAATCTGATCAGACCGACGCACGCACCCCGTTCATCAACGACCGGCAAGACGGAAATTTGCGACGGGCGATCTTCCATCACGCGCAGGGCGTCGTAGGCGAGCGTATCGGGCGTTGTGGTGATGGGCGTGCGCGTCATGACGTGTGCGCTCGTCAGATGCGCGAGATCGGATAACTCGCCGCGCTCAAGTGTGCGCCGCAGGTCGCCGTCGGTGATGAGACCGATGAGTTGTCCATTATCATTCACGACGTTGACTGCGCCCAAGCCGCCGCGACTGATCGCGCGCACGACTTCAAGGAGCGGCGCGTCCGGCTTGGTCGTCGGGTTCTGCGCGCCGCCGTGCATCACGTCGCTGACGCGCAGCATGAGACGCTTGCCCAAGCGCCCCGCCGGATGATTGAGCGCGAACGCTTCGGGCGTCAGTTCTTTGCACTGCATCAAGGCGATGGCGAGCGCGTCGCCGATGGCGAGCGCGACCGTCGTGCTTGTTGTCGGCGCGAGGCCGAGCGGGCAAGCTTCCTTTTCAACTGAAGCATCAACGAGCACGTCTGAGCGCGCGGCGAGGGTCGAGCGCAGGTTGCCGATGATGGCGATGATGGGCACGCGGCGATGTTTGAGGTACGGCAGCATCGAGAGGATTTCGTCCGTCTCGCCGCTGTTGCTGATGACGACGACCACATCTTCGCTCGTGACGACGCCGAGACCACCGTGCAGCGCATCCGACGGGTGCAAATAGACGGCGAGCGTGCCCGTGCTCGTCAACGTCGCCGCGATCTTCTGCGCCACGTTGCCCGACTTGCCCACGCCGACCACGACGATCTTGCCGCGACACTCACGCAAGAGCGTCAACGCACGTTCGACCTCCGCCGGCCGCAAACGCGCCGCCGTTTGCGCGACCGCTTCGGCTTCAAGCTTGAGACAGTCTATGACCTGTGTGAAAAGTTTGCTCTGCGTCATGGATAGATTTGCGGCACGTGAACCCGCGAGGTCGGAGCATACGACGAATGCGCGCGCGCCGACAAGCTTGGGTTATTCCATCAGATGATCTGCGCGGTCGTAAGCGGGGCCGCAGACGAGCAGGAGCACCAACGGTTCTGTGCCGGTATTGGCGAGCGTGTGCGAAGTCTCGCGCGGGATGAAGATAGCATCGCCCGTCGTGACCGCGCGTTCTTCACAGCCGACGGTCATCTGTCCTTGACCACTGAGGATGTAATAGACCTCTTCTGTTTCCAAATGATGATGGCGTGCGACGGCTGCGCCCGGCGGCAAGACCTCTTCGGCCAAGCTGCACAACTCGATCTCGGACGTGGTGCGATCAATCAACGGACGAATCTCCGAACCGTGCGGCGTGCGTATGACGGCGGCATGTTGGCGTTTGACGACGAGCATAAGGGTTAAGCTTGCGCGCTCCTTTCTGCGTTACGGCGTCCGCGCAACGAGATAATTTTCGTAACCAGAAGCCCGTTTGCTGCGTCATAACAGCAGAACAGCGCCAAGGGTTTTTGGTTACCCCCGGCACATCTTCTTTCGCTAGAGGTCAACATGGCAAGTTGGAACAGCTTCTCTTTCATCCTGCGTGGGCTTGGTATCGTCTTATTGGTCGCGGCTACGGCAGCGGCGCAAGAGCCGGCGCAGCCTTCGGTCATTGACCAGCAACAGCAAGCTGCACAACAGACCGAGCAGCAGGCTGAACAACAGAAAGCGCAAGCGGCGCGCGAAAAACAGGCGCTCAAGTTGCTCGATCAAACAGTCGCCGAAGCGCAGGCGCTCCGGCTGCCGGAGAATCACATTCGCGTGCAGTTCGTCGCCGCCGATACGCTCTGGACGCACGACGAGGCGCGCGCGCGTAGTCTGTTAACAGAAGCGCAGGGCGCGCTCGCCGCGATGATCGGCGGCTTGACGAGTAACGACCAACAGCAACTTAACACCGCCGCGCAAGTCCGCAGAGAGATGCTTACGGTCGTGGCCGGGCGTGACCCCGCGCTTGCGCTCGACATACTGCGCGCCACACGCCTGCCACAAGTGGCGCAGCAACCTAACAACCTTTTCAGGCGGATAGACCCGGACGCTAATCTTGAATTCAGTCTGCTCGCGCTCGTGGCCGCGAACGATCCCAAACAGGCGTTGCAAAAAGCCGAAGAGATGTTGAGCAAGGGCGAATACTCCGGCGCGCTCGCCAACCTGCTATCGCAACTCCAAGCCAAAGACAAAGAGGCCGCTGCGAAGTTGACGGACGATGTGCTCAAGAGTCTGCACGCGGAGAATCTGACGACCAACCAGAACGCGCGGAGTCTGGCCTTCATGCTGCTGCGTTCGGGGCCGCAGACGAGCGCACCGGTGGATCAGAAAGTCAGCGCGACTGTTAATAATCAAGTTAATGCTCAGGCTAATAATCAGCCGAGCGGTCAGGTGCTCGGTGAAGCCGCTTATCGTGATCTGCTGGACACGTTGATCAGCGCGGCGCTCAGCGTCACGCCGCAGAGCGCGACGCCGAACCCGCGTGGCGGCGGGCGTGGCGGCTTCGGCCCGCGCGGCGGCGGTTTCGGCGGGCAGGACATGAACGGCATGATGCTGCTCGCGGGGCTGAGTTCATTGTTGCCGCAGATTGACAAGTATCTGCCGGCGCGCTCGGCGCTGGTGCGGCAGAAGCTGAGCACGGCTGGGATTAACATGGAGCAGCAGGCCAATTTCCGTGATCAGATGAGCACGCTCACGCAACAAGGTTCGGTGGACTCGCTCATCAGTGCGGCGGCGCAAGTCCCGCCGGGCATGCAGAACAGGCTCTATCAACAGGCGGCGATGAAGGCCGTGGACGAAGGCAACACGGCTCGCGCGCGCCAGATCGCCAACGAACATCTCAGCGCGGACGCGCGCGACCAAGTGCTGCAAGCCATCGAGCGCCAACAGATCATTCGCGCCGCGCAGCAAGGCAAGATGGACGAAGCTCGACAACTGCTTGGTCGGCTGCAATCGGACGACGCGCGGGTTGATGCGTTGATGCAGTTGGTCACTTTGCTCCTGCAAAGCGGCGACAAAAAACCGGCGCAGCAACTCCTAGATGAAGCGCGCGGCATAGTCTCGCGGCACGCCGAAAACTATCAGCAGCTTGAGGCGCAGTTGCGCGTCGCACAGGCTTACGCCGACATCGAGCCGGCGCGCAGCTTCGAGGTCTTGGAGCCGGGCATCAGTCAGATCAACGAACTGCTCGGCGCAGCCGCGCTGCTCAACGGCTTCGAGGGGAATTTCTTTAAAGAGGGCGAACTACCTCTGCGCGGCGACTCTTCTTTGGGCGGCATCATCGCAGAATATGCGCAGGCGTTGGCCACACTGGCGCGCGTTGATTTCGACGATGCGCAGACGACCGCCGACAAGTTTCAGCGCCTCGAACCGCGCATCGTCGCGAAACTCGCCATCGCGCGCAGCGTCTTAGGTGGCACGGCCGCAGACGCGAACATCACGCCCAACACTTTCAACCGGCGTGGGCTGGGCTTTCGCCGCGTGAACTGAAGCAGTGCTGAAACTATTGAAGAAAACGACGAGCCAGCGAGTTTCTCATTTTGCACATGGAAAGAGTCTATGCGAGAATCTTTTTATGCGCCTGTAGCTCAGTGGATAGAGCGCCTGTCTCCGGAACAGGAGGTCGCAAGTTCGATCCTTGCCAGGCGTATATTTTCTTCAGTTCTTCAATATGCTGCTCCCAAGTATAATCGGCCGCCCATCGCACAAATTTTTCTTGTCTGTTCTTCGCCGGTTCGAGCCTCAATCTACCGTGCGTGCCATGGTTTTTTTGCAGGCACAGCATAAAGGGTTTTATTGACCGGACAGTAAGCGACGAAGTAATCAACCTCTCCTTCTCTATAAGTTCTGCGTGTGAGCTTACCGCCCGGTTGCCGACGTTGGCTTTTGTACTGTACGCAACCTTCGCTAAGCCAAGCCGTCTTAACCTGAATCTTGAATAGACGAGAGCCATTGTCAACGACCAAGTCGTAACTGGCACCAGCGCCGAAGGTGATGCTCACGCTGAAACCGGCGACGAGATAAGCAGCGAGTACGATAGCTTCACTATTGTTCCCATATTCATAGCTCACCCCGTTTTGTAAGGCTACGCACGGACAATCCACAAGTCCTCGTCAAAACGGCGGCGAGAACTTAAAGTTGCAACGGACGTATATCACGCGAACCTGATAATCGGGTAAGAGTCTGCCGGTTCGATTTCTGATCGTATCCTGCTATGTCGTGAGCGAAGTTCACGACCTGACGCATTCTCGCTTAAGGAGACACCGTAATGTTTCGTTCGCTCATACTCGCTGCGCTGCTGCTCACGTTGACAGTGTTGACCGCCACCGGCCAACCTCAAGCAAATGATCTCGCGCGGCTGTTGCGCTTTCCCGATATACACGGCGACATGATCGCCTTCGTCTATGCCGGCGACATCTGGACCGTGCCGGCCGCGGGCGGAACGGCGCGCAGGCTCACGTCGCACGCCGGACTCGAACTCTTCCCGAAGTTCTCGCCCGACGGCCGTTGGATCGCTTTCTCAGGCGAGTACGACGGCACGCGGCAGGTCTTCGTCATCTCGGTTGACGGCGGCGAGCCGCGCCAACTCACCTATCACAACGACGTAGGCCCTTTGCCGCCGCGCGGCGGTTGGGACAATCGTGTGCTCGGCTGGACGCCCGACGGCAAGTACGTCGTCTTTCGCGCGAACCGCGTGCCGTACAGCGACCGGCTTGGGCGGCCTTACCTTGTGTCCGTCGAAGGCGGCGCGGAGCAGCCGCTTGCGATCACCGAAGCGGGCGGCGTGAGTTATGCGGCTGACGGCAACCGCGTCGCCTTCACGCCAATCTCGAATGAGTTTCGCGGTTGGAAGCGTTATCGCGGCGGGCAGTCGCCCGACGTGTGGATTTATGATCTGAAGAACAACACCTCAGAACAGATTACCAATACGCGCGCGCAGGACATGTTGCCCGTCTGGTTGGGCGATACGATCTATTACATCTCAGATCGTGATTGGACGATGAACGTCTTCGCCTACGACACGCGCACGAAGCAAACGCGCAAGGTGACGAACCACACTGACTACGATGTGCTCTGGCCGAGCGGCGCAGGCGACGAGTTGGTTTATGAAGTCGGCGGCTATATCTATCGTCTCGATACGAAGACAGATCAAGAGGCGCGCGTCCCCGTCAAAGTCTATGGCGACTTCGCCGCCACTGTGCCTTACTTCAAAAACGTGAAGGCCGACATCGAGACGTTTGCCATCTCGCCGAGCGGCGTGCGTGCGCTCTTCGGCGCGCGTGGTGACATCTACACCGCGCCCGCGAAAGAGGGTGAGGTGCGCCAACTCACAGACTCGCAAGGCGTGCGCGAGTTTGCGCCCGCTTGGTCGCCCGATGGGCGTTGGGTCGCTTACTTGAGTGATCGTTCAGGCGAGTATGAAATCTATGTCCGGCCGAGTGATGGCACTGGCAACGAACGGCGTGTAACAACCGATGGCGACATCTGGCGCTTCCCCGTCGTCTGGTCGCCCGATAGTCGCCTGCTCGCTTACGGCGATAAGCGTCAACGCCTGCGCTACGTCAACGTCGAGACAGGTAAGACCGTTGACGTGGATCACAGCGAGCACAACGACATCACGAACTACAGTTGGTCGCCCGACAGTCGTTGGCTCGCGTACACGAAGCTTGGTGCCAATCAGTTCTCGGAGATTTGGGTCTATTCGTTGGCGAGCAGCAAGGCGCAGAAACTCACGGGCGGGATGACGAGCGACACCGAGCCGGTCTTCGATCCGAAGGGTCGTTATCTCTACTTCCTGTCGAACCGCGACTTCAATCTCACCTTCAGCGCGTTTGAGTTCAACTATCTCTACACGAACCCGACGCGCATCTATGTCGGCATACTAGCGGCCGATGGCCCCGCTCTATTCTTGCCCGGCAGCGACGAGGAGCGCATCAAGACTAAAGAGCAGCCGCTCACGCCGCCGCCCAACCCGGCGCAAGCGCCGCCGCCGCAGAACGCGAAGCCGCAGCCGACCGCGACGCCTGCCAGCAGTCCCACGCCTGAGCAGACGCCCGTGCCGGGAGCAGCGAGATCGGAAGAGAAGCCGGCCACAGCAGCAGTGCCGCCGGTCAACGTCAAGATTGATTTCGCGGGCTTCGAGAATCGCGTCCGCGCCATTCCGGGGCCGGACGCCAACTATCGTCATCTGAACGCCACACCCGACGGTGTGCTCTATCTGTCTGGGCCGGGTCGCCTCTCGCTCTACAACCTCGATGCCAAAGCGGAGCAACCGATCATCGAAGGCATACAAGATTACGATCTCTCGGCCGACGGCAAGCACATCATCTTTCAAGCGCGCGACCAATTCGGCATCGCGCCCGTCGCGCCGGGTCAGAAAGCCGATGCAGGTCTGCTCAAGCTCGATGGCATGACGATGAAGATTGAGCCGCGTGCTGAATGGGCGCAGGAGTACGTGGATGCGTGGCGCATCATGCGCGATTGGTTCTACGATCCGAACCTGCACGGCGTTGACTGGCGTGCGATTCGTGCCAAGTACGAACAGCTTGTGCCATACATCGCCAATCGTGAAGACCTCAACTTCGTGCTCACGGAGATGGGCAGCGAGTTGTCGGCCGGACATATCTACGTCGAGCGCGGCGACGACGCGCCGCCCGTGGCGCGCAACGATGGCGGCTTGCTCGGCGCAGAGATCGCGCCCGATCCGTCCGGCTATTTTAAGATCACGAAAATCTTTCCCGGCGAGAACTGGCAAGAGAGTTTTCGTTCGCCGCTCACAGAGCCGGGTGTGAAGGCGAAGGTCGGCGATCTTATCATCGCTGTTGACGGCCGCCCGACGCGCAGCGTCAAGAACTTTTACGAACTGCTCGAAGGCAAAGCCGCGCGCGTCGTGACGCTTACGCTCAACAGTCGGCCTGATACGACGGGCGCGCACGAAGAGCGCGTGCGCCCTGTCAAGAGCGAAGTTAACTTGCGCTATTTCGATTGGGTCGCCTCGCGGCGCGCGCTCGTTGACCGGCTCTCCGGCGGGCGCATCGGCTACATACACGTGCCGAACACTGCGGTCGAAGGCAATAGAGAACTGTTCAAGAACTTCTACCCGCAAGCGAACAAGGATGCGCTCATCATTGACGACCGCTACAACGGCGGCGGCTTCATCCCCGACCGCATGATCGAACTCTTGGAGCGCAAGCCGCTCAACTACTGGGTGCGGCGCGGCATCGGTACAACCTCAGCGCCCACCTTCGCCAACCCGGGCCCGAAAGTGATGCTTACTAACGGCTACGCCGGTTCGGGCGGCGATGCGTTTCCCTATTACTTCCGCGAGCGCGGGCTTGGGCGCATCTTCGGCACGACCACCTGGGGCGGTCTGATCGGACTCTCCGGCAATCCGCAACTTGCGGACGGCGGGACACTCAGCACGCCGGCTTTTCGCTTCCTTGACCTGCAAGGACATTGGGCGGTTGAAGGCGTGGGCGTTGACCCGGACACCGAAGTTGTTGACAGCCCCGAAGCGCTCGCGCGTGGCGAAGACCCGACGCTCAATGCCGCAGTGCAGTATCTATTGGACGAGTTGCGGCGCAATCCGCCGCCGCGCGTCACGCCGCCCGCACCGCCCGTCATGCGTCAGCCTTAAGCGCGCGCCGAGACGTGTCGCATTCGTCGGCACGGCATCGTGTTTGCTGTCCGTCCTGTATCACGCCTTTGCGCGTTCGATTAGCGTGCAGGGTTCGGCACGAAACACGTAACCAAAAGGGAGGGACAGGTATGGACGCATTCACGCTCTTGAAGAATGACCACGCGGAGGCTGCCGACGTGCTCCAAAAACTCGCCGCCACCGACGAGGACGCCGCCGCCGAGCGCCAACAACTCTTCAACAAACTGAAAACGGCGCTCGACATCCACGCGCACATCGAAGAGACGATCTTCTATCCCGTGCTCAAACAAGAGGCCGAGACGCGCGAGATCACGCTCGAAGCCTACGACGAGCACAAAGAGATCAAAGACCTGCTCAAGCAACTGTCCGGCACAGAGCCGACCGGCAACGCTTGGGACAATCTCGTTGGCGATCTAAAACGCACCGTCGAGCATCACGTCAAAGAGGAAGAGACCGAGATGTTCCCGAAGGCGAGCGCCGTGTTCAGCCAGCAACAACTCGAAGACCTCGGCACACGCATGCAACAAGAGAAACAACGCCAGCAACAACAGAAAGCCGCCTCTGCGCGCTGAAAAAAATGTCAGATGCTGGATGCTCTTTGTCTGTAAACACCAGCATCCAGCGTCTGACATCAGACATCTGCTCATTTATTGTTGCCGCTCACTTAACTATTGCACTCTCAATCAAAGCGATGTCCCTCGGAACTCACCAAACACAGGCGTCAAAGAGATTGATCAAGCCGTAGCAGCTTGCTACAGCCTCGTCAAAGACTGCTACAGCCCCATCAATAACTCCTACAGGGCGATCAATAACTGCTACAGCCCCATCAAAGAGTGCTACAGCCCTATCAAAGACTGCTACGGGGCGATCAAAGACTCTGACAGTGCCATCAAAGACTGCTACGGGGCTATCAAAGAGTGCTACAGCCTCGTCAATAACTCCTACAGCCCCGTCAAAGACTGCTACGGTGCCGTCAATCTCTTTGATCGTGCCATCAAAGTCTTTGATCGCGTCGTCAAAGACTTTGACGGGGCGGTAGCAGAGCTTGAGCGTAGCCTCGCGCCTTGTCACCACGCCCGTACCCGCGCTTTGAGGTGCACAGCACAGGCGCGCAACGCATCTCTAAGCTTAGCCTTGCGCCCGCTCAACTTGCGCCGCCGCCTAGCGCGTGAAGCCTTCAAGATTATGGCAAAGGACAACGATGAAAGAAGGCATGCTATCGAGGCGTCGGGTTGAATGAGTTAGATGGCCGACCATTGGAGATGCAGATAGCTTAGAAGAGCGACAATTAAGCCGCTCTTTTCTATTTGTTTCATCAATAGCCTAGAATCATGCTTTTTTTGAAAATCCCTCTTCGGATTCAGACGAATATTCGACTTTCCAGCCGTGTCTTTCATATTCAGATGCGATATGGCTGTCCTTATCACGTATCGAACCATTACTGCCTCGATGCGTCACGCTTCCGTCCTTATGAGTTTTATGACAATGGTCAGACTTAGTCGAAGACTTGTCTCCTAACAATCCACTTTTTTTGCTCATGACTTACCTCCCTCTCAATTTTAGCAATTCAGCAAAGAAAGGCGCAAATTTCTGCGCTTTCTCGAAACTGTTTGGATGCTCAAAAGTTGACAGCTTGTTACTGTCGCAATATAGCATCCCTACAGTATTACGCTTCTCATCTTTGATTATCAGAGCACAATATGCACGGCGATCTTGCGTTAATTTACGAGCATCATCTTTCGTGAATCCCCATCTCGTCACCATTTGAGATTGGAAAAATTCAGTAGATGAGTAATTTAAATCTTTCAGAAGTTCTATTCGGTGCTCATCTTCTCGATAAGCTCTCCCTATTATTCCCTTGCTTGAGTGAACCTTATTGCCACGCCCGCCACGCCCGCTTGGCATATAGCTCGTGATCTGCTTTAGATACTCACCTCTTTTGGTAGGTACATAAATTGCGCAACGAATATTCTCATCCGGCGGGAACTCCATCGCGCTATGAAACGCCTCCAAAGCAGCTTCTAGCGCAGCTATATCATAACGACCCGGATATAATATGAAAGCAACGAAAGATATACATAACACAACCCAACCTGTCCCATACCAGGGATAATCATTTTTGAGGAAGAGTGCGAGACCTGCTGAAGCTGCGAGTGTGCCAAAAGTAGAGAACCAAAATCTATTTTCGCGTAATCTTTGTATCAATGAGGTTACGATTCAATAAACTAAAGTGGTGAAAAGCAGGCTGAACTTTACGCATAAATTGTCTTGTGGTCAACAATGAAATTACAAAATAAGTCGGGGTAGGGAATTTCTATCTATGATTAGGACAAGGCTACCTAACGCACCTTGACTGGTTAACATCCAAGCCACCTGTTACATTACACGGGTCGAACCCAAGCGTTTTTTTCGGAGGATTCATGCGTAGCTCGAAGCTGCTCAGCCTGTGTCTGACCTGCCTGCTGTTATTTGTTTACAGTCCGCTTGCCCTCGCGCAGACGCAGACCACAGCACACGCGCCCGCGCCCGCTCTGCCGCCCGCAGAGACGAAGGCGGCTGAGCGCATTACGGCGGCGCGTCTGAGCGAACGGCTCTACTACGTCGCGTCTGACGAGATGGACGGGCGCGACACGCCTTCGCCCGGTCTCGACGCGACGGCCAAGTTCATCGCCGGCAATCTCAAACGTTGGGGCATCAAACCCGGCGGCGATGACGGCACATACTTTCAACGCATCCCCTTGCGCCGCACCAAAGTTGATCAAGCGCAGACGCACGCCGAGTTTGGCGACCACGCCTTGAAAGTCGGCACAGACTTTCTGCCCGCCAATCAATCGGGCGCGGGCGAAGGCGCGCTCGTCTATGCCGGCGATGGTTGGTACGTCCCGGCGAAGAACATCAACCCTTATCAACACGTGGACGTGCGCGACCGTGTCATCATCGCCAACATGGGCCGCCCCGCCAACATCACGCGCGCCGACCTGCGCGGCAAACCCGGCGTTGATTGGGCCGACCCCGCAACCTACGGGCAGGCGCACGGCGCACGCGCAGTGATCCTGATCCCGGCCGCGCGCGACTTGAACGATTGGTGGAACAGGCGTCTGAGTGCGCTTGAGCGTGGCTCGTTCATGGTTGAAAGCCCGTCTGACACGCCGGCCGGCACACAAGCCGAACGACCAATCCCCACCATCTATGCTTCGGTCGCGTTGCTCAATACGCTCTTCGCCGGTGAGACGCTTTCCGGCTCTGATGTCCTAACCGCCGCGCAGGAAGGGCACACGAATGCGCCCTTCGCGCTCGCTCCGAACAAGGTCTTGCGCTTGGCTGTGAACGTGACGACCGAGCGACAGTTCACGCAGAACGTCGTCGGCATGCTCGAAGGCCGCGACAAGACGCTCAAGCAGGAGTACGTCGCGCTCGGCGCGCATTACGACCACATCGGCGACGCGACTAAGGGGGGTCAGTGCGGGACTGTCAACGGCGACAACATCTGCAACGGTGCGGACGACGACGGCTCCGGCACCGTCTCCATCCTGACCATCGCCGAAGCCTTTGCGAAGGGGCCACGCCCCGCGCGCTCGATCCTCTTCGTCTGGCACTGCGGCGAGGAGAAGGGCTTGTGGGGATCGCAATACTTCACAGAGCACCCGACCATCCCGCTCAAACAGGTGGTCGCGCAACTCAACATAGACATGATCGGGCGCAGCAGAAAAGAGGGCGATACCAACCCTTTGAACCGCGAGTTATCCGGCCCCGACGAAATCTACGTCATCGGCTCGAAGATGATGAGCACACAGTTGGGCGACCTAAGTGAGCGCGTCAATCACGCCTTTCTGAACATCGCCTTCAACTACAAGTACGACGACCCGCACGACCCGAACCGCTTCTTCTTCCGCTCGGATCATTTCAACTATGCGCACAAAGGCATCCCCATCATCTTCTACTTCGACGGCGTGCACGAGGACTATCATCGCCCCACAGACTCGCCCGATAAGATCGACTACAACAAGATGCAGAACGTCGCCCGCACCGTCTTCCTCACTGCCGAAGAACTAGCCAACGCCCCCACGCGCCCCGTCGTGGACAAACAACTACCGGCGGAGTTAACGGCCGAACGATAAATGTGCGCAGACAAACGCGCCGTTATCATCGTGCGCGCAGTTGATCAAGCATCAACTGCGCGCGCGTCTGCACACAAACGTAGCGCACACCTGCGCCGCTTCTTGACACTTCGTTTTCGCCCCGTATAATTCCCTTACCCATTCAGGGGCCGTTAGCTCAGTTGGTAGAGCAGATGACTCTTAATCATCGGGTCGGAGGTTCGATCCCTCCACGGCCCATCATCAAAGGCAGTCGCATAAGGGCGTCTTCACGGACGCCCTTTTCACTTAATGGAACAGCCCGCCATGCAACGAACCAAGCGCTGCGCCATCCTGCGCTGGAAAGAGCGCCACAATGAATGTGGCCAGTCAAGGCCCGCCCTAAGTTTGCCGTAGCTGATTTCTCAGCAATTATTTTATTGACTTAGTCTAGCTTTGCGGGTAACCTTCGCAGCCGCATTACAGAGAGTTGGCGAGTCGCATTCGCCGATTGTCCTTCGACGGGTTGCGCCTACACGCACCTCGCGAGGGGTGATAAATCCAAATGAAGCCGGTGCCTGTATCGCCCACAGACGACATGAGCACTGCCGCATCTTAGCGCTGCTGCCTCAGAGCTACAATCACGAAGCCAAATTTCAAAGTGATTGCGAGTTCGATAGGCACGCCGCTGGTTTCATCAACCTGTTGGCGAGTAGTTCGCTTTGAAACTCAAAACCTGTCGCGTTTATGCCTGCGGACAATTATGAAGAGGAAACTCTGCTTGAAGGGACGGCTGATACGCATTGCGGCGATCTGCTTGCTATTGACGGTCTGCCTGAGCGGCTGCGGCGGTGAGGACCCACCCGATTGGGAAGAGGCCGGCGTGGCCATTACGTCGCCGCCAACACCGCCAGGGCCGCCGACAACCGATCAACTGGTCGTCTATCTCGACACCAGTGGGAGCATGGCCGGTTACGTTACGCCGAACGGGCAGAATGTGTTTGGGCTGACGTTGCGCGCGTTGCGCGATGTTGCCACCTCGTTCAAACCGGCCGTGCAGGTTTCTGTGCGCCACGTGGAGGCCGTCGTGAAAGACCCCGATCCGGATGGCGCGTTGGCGCTGCAAAAAGCGTCCATCACGAACATCTACCACGGGGGCGATACTGATCTGGCTGGCGCATTCAGTTCTTTCGCTCCGAAATACGCGCAGGCAGCGGCGCAATCGTCCCCGACCAAACAAGCGAACGGCAACAGCGCGCCGGCCGAAGAGTCGGCGGCAGATGCTCAGCCGCTGGCGCGCTATCACATCCTGATCACTGATGGAGTGCAGTCCACCAAAGTACAGAACACTAAGCAAGGTTGTTTGAAAGGCTCAGACGCAACCTGTGTCCGGGAGAAGATCATCGAGTTGATCAAACAAGGTTGGGGCGGTTACGTGATCGGCTTGCGCAGCCAGTTTCACGGCAACATATATTCTCAGGTCAATAACGATGCTCCGATTCCTTACAACACCACCGAAGGCAATTGGAAGCGCTATCGTCCGTTCTATCTCTACATCTTTTCGCCCGACCGCGCCGCCCTCGACGAATTTGTGGATGTGCTGCGTGAGCGGCTGCGGCCGATTGCCAGCGGCCCTGAAGCGATGCGTGTTCTGGCGCTCACTTCGCCTTACGCCACCACTGCGGCCAAGGCCGAGATCGTCGTCCCCGCAGAATCGAAAGATGCCGTCGAACAGACCAACGGACAGGGTGACGATCCGACGCGCTTTACTCTTGAAGTTAATAGCGACCGCGAAGAAACCTCGCCAGCGCCCATCACCATCGCCATCAACATGCCGTGGTCAAGTTTCGTCCGCGACAGCGGCACGCCGGAGGAGTTGACCAAGTTGCTGCGCTGGGAGACCGAGGTGCAGCATGCGCCCGCAGGTGGCAATGCTGCCGCCGAAGACCCCAGCCGGCGTTACGCAGTCCTCAAGCTGAAGAACGACACGGGCGAGCCGACGCTCGACGATCAAGGACGGATCACGTTGCAAGCGACGGTCGGCTGGCCACGCAGCACGGCTAAGCCGGGCTGGCGCGTCTATCGGCTGCAAAGTCGGCTCGATCTCAGCGTGGGGCACGAACCGTTGCCTTGGATCAAACGCTGGTCAACCGATCTGGACACAACGGCCGAGGCGGGCGACCGGACGCTCAACTTGGAAAGCGTCTTGACCGGGTTGTGGCGCAATCCGATCCTCGAACAGCAGATGGTGACGACCATGTATCTGCGCGTCGGGCCGCAATGATCTCAGATTTTGTGATGGAGGATAAACGATGCTCGCTTACGTTTTTCTGTCGAACGATTTCCTGCGCTTCTTCACAGAGGATCGCAGCATCCGCGGCTGGGAAGACACGGCGACGAGTTGGCTTATCACGGGGCTGGTGGTCGCAGTGGTGTGCGCGGGCGTGATGCTGTTCTACAAGCTGTTCCAGAAGAGATCGGCCGGCAATATCAAAGAGCAGACGTGGAGTCGCGGCGAGACGATTCTGCTGATGTTGGCCGGACTGATCCCTGTGTTCATCTGTATTCTGGTCGTTTGGTATGCCACCTCAAACTTCTACAAAGTCATAGGCATGCCGGGCTTATTCAAAGGCATCGTGTTCGCGTGGTTGTTGTATTTGCTCTTCATGGTCATCGGCCATCTGGCCAGCCCGTGGCGGCGCGAGTTGATATAAGGAGGCGCAGAGAGAGATGAAGAATGTATTTATCGCCATCGGTGGGAGCGGGGCCAAGGTGGCCGAGGCGCTGGTGCGTTTGCTTGCCTTGGGCTGTCCGACGCGCAAACAGAACGGCGTCTATACCAGCGCCGGCGACACGCTGCAACTCTGGCGCATTGATCCAGACCGGAGCGCGGGCGCGGCGGTGGCGCTACAAAATGCGATCCGTCAATACCAAGACATGCAGAAGCATTTGAGCGACACGAGTCAGGCGGGTTCGCTTGCCAGCAGTCGCTGGGCGATGGATTTGGACACGCGCATCCGCGACCTCGACCCGCTGCAACTGCCCCGTGCCGCCGATACTGATAACGAAAACAAATCGCTCGGCGGCGTGCTCGACTCACAGTACCGAAACAACTTGAAGCGTTCGACGCCGCTGCTCGCGCCCTTTTACGCGAAGAAGGATTTAGAGGTGCAGATCGACCGCGGCTTCTATCAGAAACCGTTCATTGGCGCGGCCATCATGGCGATCTTCGCCGACTCACTCGAAACCGAATCTTCGCCCGGCGGCAAAGAGGCCGGGCTAACTGCCTTCCACAACAACCAGACGAACTTCTTCGTCTGCGGCAGTCTGCACGGCGGCACAGGCGCATGCGGCGTGCCCGTCATGGGCAAGTTCCTCGGCGCGCGGAAAAAGGCGAACCCGACTTGGGGCTGGCGCGTAGGCGCTTGTCTGCTCGCCCCTTATTGCGTGCCGCCCCAGCCGCCCTTTAAGGCCCTCAAGGAGGGCGAAGAACCAGACGAGCAGATGGTGCGCGATCTGGTCAAGGCCCACGTTGATCATCCGGCCTTCGCTGATCTGTCGCCGGAGAAGAAGGAGGAGTTGGTCAAACAAATCCTCCACGGCTTCTACGCCGACCCGGCCGACATGGAAGCGCGCGCGCGCCAGGGCTTAGCCTATTATAAGGACTACAGCGCAGACTACTTTGACGAACTGTATCTTGTCGGCAAGCCTGAGCCTGACAAACTGACCGTCTGGAGCAATGGCGGCAACAGCCAACGCAATCCGCTCAACTCGGCTGAAGTGGTGGCGGCGACTGCGGCGCTGAACTTCTTCACCGGCGCGGCCACGGGCGATTCGCAGTCCTACGTCGTCGGCGCTTCCACCAGCGACATGGACTCGCAGAAGATGCGCTTGCGTCACCTGCCTAAGTACCGGCTCGGCGCAGCCGGTGGCGGCGAGGAGATCGATCCGGAGAAAGTCTTTCTCGCCACCGCCGTGATGCGCCATCTACTGCTGCACCAGATACGCTGGGACGTGCCGGCCAAAAACTGGGCCGGCATAGAGCAGTTGCGCCACATCTATATGGGCAATGAGAAGAAGCAAGAGGACGATCAAGAGCTTTACAGCCGAGCACTGGAGTTGATGGCGGGCGCGATGCTGTCGGTTATTGCGCCCAACCAGACCATCGGCTGGGACGGCACTGATACTGCGCGCATCAGTGAGTATCTATCGGGCGACCCGACGAAGATCAATGAGATTTCCGGGCGGATGGCTAAGCGGTTCATGCGCGGCGAGCCGACCGGCGCGCTCGATCTAGGCAACTCGCTCGTCAAGCTGACGACCGTCGAGTTCGGCAAATGGTTTCCCACAGGCACGCAGTTCAGTCGCGGCGAGTATCTGCGTTATGTCTGGTCGCAGGTATTCACACGAATACAGGATATCGCGTGAACTCACCACGCCCTATCGGTCAGTTGCTCGACTTTGGGCCGAATGGCAAGCGTTTCAGGAGGAGGCAGACCCCATGGCCAGCGATAAGCGTAAAGAGTTTTTGAACGTCGGGATTCTGGGCGGCGATGCCGGCGTGCCAGAGCGGCGCGGCTTCCGGCCCATCAACACCGAGTATATCGGCAGTCCACACTACGACGCTCGCTTCTTCGAAACTTTCCCCACCGCTTGGGCCAGCGCCTACGCTTTTCAGAAGGCGCTGGCGGCCGAGAAGCACACTGAACAGGGCACGGTCACCGCCGAGGACGACGCGGCCATCATGGCCACGACGGAAGAATGGATGGCGCTCTTCCTGCTCCACTACTGGGGCCGCGTGCAGTTAGTTGACTATGCCAAGGTCGAGTTGGAGGAGAACTACGACAAAGACCTGTGGCTGGCCTTAAGCGGCACGTATCCGAGCGCGCGCGCCGGCGGCCTGACGGCGGTCTATCTGCTGGAGACGAACGAGGGCACAGTGGTCGGCGCGTACTACCCGGACGTTATCTTCTTCCCCAGTCGCAATCGCACGGATTGGCCGGCAGACAAAGTGCTGTCGTCCTATCTCGTCGGGCCAAGACTGTCATGGGAACGCTGCCGCAAAGACCTCCTGTCCAACGATAAAAAGACCGGCGAGTTTCACGCGCACCTGCTGCGCATCGCGCAACTGCTGCCGAGCAAAACCTTCAAAGAGCGCGTGGAGAAATTTTGCCAGTCGCACTTTACCGACGACGTGCAGTTGTCCGGCAGGCTCGATCCCGATCCGATGAAGTGGGACGACATTCCGGGCAACAAGCCGCCGAGCGAGAAAGAACTGCTGGAAAAATATCCGCTCCGCAAAGCGAACCGCGATGGCGGCTACACCTACTTCCTCGTCACCGGCATGCCGTACCGCTCGCCTTGGATGACCTCGGCCGTGCTCTCCGGCTGCTCGCCGATTGACTATCGCAGGACCGGCGAGTTGGAGATCACCGTGCAGGTCGGCAAGCGGCAAGTGCCCTGTAAGCTGACGGACAAAAAAGATAACATCGTCATGCTTAAAGACCTGTTCCTCGCCGACGCGCCGTACTGGTGCAAGGTGTCACGAGCAAACGATCAGTACACGGCCAAGCTCGTCTCGCTGCACAAGATTGACTTGCGCGATCCGGTGCTGCGTCAAGAGGAGTTCGCCGTCTGCTTAGCGCCGATCAAAAGAGAGTTTCTGACCCACTTCCCACAGGTCTTCGAGAACGTCAAGGGCGTCAGCGCCATCCCTGACCTGCAACGGCCCATCGTCGAGTGGGTCTTCCCAATTCTCGGCCACGAAGTGCGTTGGCAAGCCAGCCCGATGATTCAACTGGATATGCCCAAGACGAGTTTGGCGCTGTGGCCGCCGAAGGTCTCGCGCAAGTGGCGCTTCTACGTCGGGCGCGGGCGCGGCAGTAAAGAAGACTGCGGGCGTTGGCACTTGGTTGATGAGAACGGCTCGGAGGGCAACAACATTGAACTGGACGCGGAGGAGTACGTCAGCATCCTTCAGCGGCCGGGCACGTCCAATCGGCCGAAGGCGTTGCTCTTTACCGACAATAACGACCACGAGCGTGGGATTCTCTTCCTCTCGGAGTTGGACGAGCAGAACGTGGATGCGGATGAACGGGCTAAGGCCACGCTCTCCGTGGATTTCGGCACGAGCAACACCTGCATCGCCTACAAGCGCGGCAAGTCTGCAATTCTGACGTTCAAACTCAGCCCGGACATGCTCTGGGGTAAAGCGCCAGAACTGGAAGTGCCCGGCTTCGTGCCCTTCCAATGGGGCGGCAAGAAGGGTTTCTTCCCGACCGTGCTGCTCGCACGCCGCAGCGACCCGCGCCTTGAAGAGTTGAAGCCTGAGGACGACATCCCGCCTGAGTATCTGTTCGAGGTGGACATCCCCGGCTTGCATTACGATATGGAGGACAAACTGGTCGCGGGCGAGTTCAATCGTAAGTGGGAGCCGCACGCCAACATGAAATGGGAACTGCGCACACAGACGCCTTGGCGCGCGCTCTTCCTGCATCTCGCGCTGCTCTATGCCCACGCCGAAATCTTTTTCAACGGCGCGCAAGGCGCGGAGATCAGCCGCTATGTGTTCACCTATCCGTTGGCCTTCACCGAATTCGATCAGGCGGGCTTTCACACCGAAGCCAAAAAAGCGATCAAACGCATCCGCCAGTTATGCTACGGCACAGACCCGGCTTCGGATCGAATTGACTATATCGGCAACATTGACGAGAGCACCGCGATTGCCCGCGCCATTCGCGCGACCGCGACGACCAATCGCATGGAGGTCTTCATTGACGTGGGCGGCGGCACGGCTGACATCGCTATCCGTAGCGGCGCAGATTTCCTCGTGCTTGATAGCATTAAAGTGGCCGGCAATACTTTCTTCCGGTTCGCCAAAAAGAACTTTCAGGAGGAGATGGTCGGCGCGCCCGAATTCAAGAAGCACTTGGCGCGTTTGCTGCGCGGCTTGCAAGACACCGAGTTGAGTATCCCGGAAGAACACCTCGATCTGGGCACTTACTACTCTCTCTCAATCAATCGGCTTTCCGAAGATGAGTTCAGAAAACGCGAAGGCATCGTTATTCAACAGCGGATGTGGCCGCAGGCCGGGAAAGATAGTGGCCGGTCGTACCAGTGGTATCGCGCCCGCCTCTTCTTCCGCCACATCCTCGCCTATGCGCTCTTACAAGCCTGCGCCGCCAGCGTGAACGGCCAGCGCGTGCCTGAGCATGGGATTAAGTTGATTCTGGGCGGTAACGGCTGGGGCTTGATGATGTTCGCAGGCTTCGAGCGCAAGAAGAGCGAACTGCTGAAAGAGGCCAAGCTGATCCTGCAACTGCTGAAACAACACTTGCTCAGCGCACCGACGGAAGAGAAGCACCCGCTTCCTCCTTCAGAGCAGACTTCTCACCGCGACTTTATCAGTTCGGTGACAGAAAAGGAGCCGCCGCTCCCTCTGTCACATAAAAGTATTGGTCAGGAGTCGGCCAACTCATTGCCGGCCGAGGAGCGCCGCTTTATCGAGCCACTCGAAGTCTCCGACGTAGAGTTGCTCAACGAGTCGGACTTAAGCGGCGCTAAGACGGCCGTAGCTTTGGGCGCGTTGAACCTAGATGCTGGTGGGCAGAGCGATAAAGAGCAGGCGCGTCCTTTCGCCGGCATTACTATCGGAGGTCTGCACATCAACCAGTCCGAGCCGATCACCGTGCGCTGGTTTGAGCGTTGGGGCTTCAACGAGTTCGTGAAGAAGATCGGGCCGATGGATCAAATTCAAAACGCGCGGCTCGACGAGCCGACGGGTTTGCGCGGGCCGCTCGCGCCCGTGCTGAAAGTCTTCAGTTGTTTGGGCAACGCCAGCAAGACCGAGATCGACAACATGCCGGAAGAGACTTGGCGCGACATCAATGCGGAGATATGTCAGGGCGTCATCTCGATCAAAGGCGATAAGGTCGAGGGCGCGCCCATCAACCACTTCGTCTCGTCGGTGCTCTACCCCGAAGACGAGCGGCGCGACTACATAGACATTCTGGCCGAGGTCAACGGCAACTACAAAGCCAACGGCAAATGAGGTGAACGCATGACACCGCCCAAAACCACTTCGCTCCTTCTCTTCGCTCTCTGTCTCCTGTTGGCAGCCGTCGCCGCAGGCTGCGACATTCTTAGCGGCAGCAACTCTGAGCCGCTGGGAGCCAAGAACACACCACCGCCAGCACAGCAACCGCAGACGGGAGAGCGAAACACACGCATCCGTCAAGCGGTAGATAACTTGAAAGCGGCCGAGAACGTAGCCGCAAGATCAGGTGCTGACCTCGCCATTGCCCAGAAAAAAGCCGAGCCTCTCAAGCAGGCGGCTGATAAGCTTAAGACTAAGGCTGACGCCGACGAGCAAGCTACCATTTCACAAGGTAAAGACCCCAAGGATAAGACGCAGGCACCGAATACGGTGGCCTCACGGAACGCCGCCGATGAAGCTGAAGCCAAATATCAAGCGGTGATAAAACCGGCAGAAGAGAACGACAATCGAGCAAAAGGTGATGTCGAAAAGGCACTAAATGACTTAATGGCGGCGGCTGGCCAAAATGCGCCTGAAAAGGCCGTTGTCCCGGCGACCGTGCCTGACTGGCCTCTCTATGCCTTTATGGCGCTTATCCTGATACTGCTGATTCCCACTACTCTCATAGCATTCTCGAATCGGCAGATGTTAAAAATCGTGGGAACAAATGCTGCGCACTATTATAAAGAGCTACACAATAAACAGCTTGAGCGGTTTCAACAACTGAGCGGCACGCTCGTGGGACTGAACAGCAGCACCGGACTCGCCGAGTTGAAGACGACCCTGAGTAACATCAGCGAGAATTTGCAGACCAGCCGTCGGGAAATTTTGACCGCCATGCAACGGCTCGGCGCGCCCGGTGCCGCGAGCTACGCGCCGTCACCGCCGCCGTCCCCTGCAATCGCTGAAAACGTCATCACTTTCCCGATCTCTGCGGCGGACTATGCGCGCTTGATGGGCGGGCGGGCGGAAGTGGTCAAGAGCGATTCGCTGAACAACATCGTGGTCAGAGACCCGGAAGGCAAAGGGCCGCTGATGCTCGTGCGCGAGAGCTACGGGCCTGACGGGTTGTACTTCATTGTGCCGAAAGTGGCGCACCTCCAGACGAGCGATGAGTTCTATTATCACTACGAGAAATTCTACGAATGCGATAAGCCGTCTGCGGGCGATGTGTGGATCGTCGAACCGGCGGTGGTTGATCGCGTCGAAGGCGGTTGGCGGCTGCGTGAGAAAGGCATTTTAGAGATTAGAAAGTAGGCAGTTGAACTTTCGCGCCGGGCCTGTTTCGATGGCCCGTTCTGTATCGAACTAATCTACTCACGTCTTACTCTGTCTGCACACAATGCCTGTTGCGTGGCTCGGCCCAAATGGTAGTGAGCCACTAGCAAACAACATAGCCAGATTTAGCTGAAGTGCCAGCAATGGTGTCGCCGGGATTAATTTGGTGAAGACTAAGCGGCGGCCACAGAGCAGATGAGGGCGGTATGGTAACGAAGCCGGGAGCACAATACATCTGGGTCTTTTGCCCCGCGCACAAAAAATCTTTCCAGATGCTGCCAGCCAGCCAGCTTCTTTGCGAGAGCGGCAAGCACGCGCTGACGGAAAACTTCCTTAGGGCTGAATTCTGGGAGCACTGCTGCGATTGTCAACGCTTCTGGCCGTCTGACCTCAAGCACGGTGGGCAGAGCAAGCCGCAGTGCGTGGTCTGCGAACGACAAGTCGTACGGCGCTATCTCTGTGCGCAGTGCAAGTTGATGTGCGTCGAGTCCGATGACCCTACGGTCAAGCGCAAGCGACATACGATCACGGAGACGGGCGCGGTGAGTCAAACGTGTCCGGGCTGTGGCTGCGCGCCAGAGGTTGCAGCGCTGCACCGGCACGAGTGCCCAGAGGCGGGCGCGACGTTTATGACCGCGCGTAACACTTGTCCGTTCTGCGAAGAGCCGCTGACTCAAGCCGGCGCGCAGGCAGTGGTCACGACCAGTTTCCCCATCGCGGCTGAGGCGTATCTAGCGCAAGCGCGCGAACAAAAAGTTCACGTCCGGCACGATGAGCGGAAGAGTCTGCTGGTTAAGGATGCGAACGGCAAGGGCGCGCTGGCATTGGTGCACGAGTGGGGGGTGCCCGGCGGCGCGCTTTATCTGATCCCGCGCCGCGCACGCCTCAACACGAAGGACGAGTTTTACAATTACTACGGGGCATACTACGGTTGCTATCAGCCCGCGGCCGGGCAGATTTGGATTGTCAAGCCGGCATTGGTTGATCGAGTTGCGGGCGGCTGGCGGCTGCGCGAGAAAGGGTTGTTGGAAGTCCGCGATGGGGCGGAGACTATCGCGCCTGCGCAAGCTGCGACGCAGAAAAGTGATCGCCCCGCGAGCGTGCAAACGCAGACCACCGCACCTACATCTGAACAGGTCGGCACGCAAACCGCACGCGCAGGAACGACGCAGCAAGCGACGTCCACGCACCAGCAGGGCGCAGCCACACGCGCCCCTGCCGCGCCACGAACGACCACGATACCTTCAACCGTTCGGCCACAAACCAAGTCCAAAGTTCCGGTGCTGATCGCCGGACTTGTAGTCTGCCTGATCGGACTACTGCTCCTCATAGCAACTTTATCGAAGTCGGGTTCGCAGGCTACTAACATAAACGCGCCCGGCAGTGCGAACTCCATCAATAGCAATGGCGTGAACAAGTCTGCCAGTGGTAATAACGCGAACGGTGGCAACAGCGCGCACACGGTTGCGCCGTCAACGCCGGCCAATATGGTTTACGTGCCGGGCGGCGAGTTCGAGATGGGCGGCGGCGATGATCCGCTCTCACAGCCGCAGCACAAGGTACGTGTACAGCCCTTCTTCATAGACAAGTATGAGGTCACCTGCACGGACTACGCGCAGTTCATCAGCGCGACCGGGCATCACGCGCCGGCAGGTTGGCAGAACGGGACGTACCCGAATGGCTGGGCGCACCGCCCCATCACCGGAATTGATTGGGATGCTGCTAACGCTTACGCGCAGTGGGCGCACAAACGCCTGCCGACCGAAGCGGAGTGGGAGTTTGCCGCGCGTGGCACGGATGGGCGGCGCTATCCTTGGGGTAATGATTGGCGCGCAGCAGCGGCCAACGCCGACCGCACTGCTCAGGGTCTGGCTGAGGTCGGCGCAAACGCGAACGGACTTTCACCCTTCGGCGCATACGACATGGTCGGCAATGCTTGGGAATGGACGGCGACCGATTTCGACATCTATCCGGGCGGCGATGCGGCGCGCTTGCCCAAGCAGGTAGGCAAGGTGATTCGCGGCGGTTGTTATTTGAGCGGCCGAGATCAAGCGACCACGACTTATCGCGGTAACTGGACACCGCGTGGTGCGCGCTACGATCAGACCGGCTTCCGTTGCGTCATGGACATTACGGCGCAGCCCGTCGGGCGTTAAGCGACGCGAACACAAAGGCGCACCTGCGGCGCTCTGTTCGGTCACAAGTCCCGTGAGCACTAAGAGGTGGGACATGAAGAAGGTGGTGGCTCTCATTTTATGTATGCTGGCGCTCGGCGCTCGCTCTCAGCCCGTCATGGCTCAGGGTGCGAGCGGTCGGATGCCGCCGAACGAGCCGGGGAAATCGCATCGCCCCAAACCGGCGCACACTGAGATCAAGCATCCGCCGCCCGCGCCCACTGCGCGAATCAACATTCGTACGCAATTGCCTAACTGCTATGTGCTCATCGACGGCCAAGCACCAGACACGACCGATGCGCGCGGCCAGTTAACACTGTCCGGCCTCACGCCCGGACAGCACACGCTGACTGTGCGCAAGCCCGGCTATCACGACTACCAAGAGGTCATACGCTTGCAGCCGGGCGCAAACGACGTGGCTGTGAGCATGTTGGCCTATCCCGGTAATTTGAGTATTGCAACTAACGTTAGCGACGCGACGATTGTCGTCATCGGCAGCGGCACTTACAGTGAGGTCAGAAGGCTGGAGCTTGCGCCGGGCACTTATCAGGTGCGCGTCTTGAAGCTCGGCTACAATACGGTCGAGCGGAGTGTTGAGGTTAAACCGGGCGTCGCCACCAATCTCGCCTTGACGCTTGATCGTCTCTCGCTCGCGGAATTACAGACGCAAACCGAAACGACCTACAATAGTGGTAACTACAGCGACACTATCACGCTCGGCCAACTCGTCCTTGAGAGCAACGCGACGCACTCGCGCACGCAACTGCTCGTCGGCTTGAGCCTCGTACACACGGGCGACTATAATGCCGCCGCTGCTTACATCGGCCGGGCGATTCAACTCGGCGAAACTCTGACGCTGCCCGTCAAACATTTTCACAAGCTGGGACACAGCGAGGGGCTATGCTCTGGCAATTTGACGTTGCGTAGGGGCAGCCTTGAGTTCCGCTCCGATGCGACGGCAACCGACAATTTCAGCGTGCCCCTCTCAAAGACATCCGATTTGCGCCTCGACTGGGATAAAGGCGGGCGCGTGCTCATCCAGATCGCATTGCCTAAAGGAAAGAAGGAAGCGCGCGTTCCGTACAGCTTCCACCCGGCGCAGGCCTTCCTGCGCCACAAGAATGAGAGCAAGCCGAGTTCGCCTACGTTGGTGGACTGCAACAACTGCCAATCGGTCGTGCAGCTACTTTATCAACTCATTGCGCGGCTTGGTCAGTGAGCCATGAGGGTGGCTGTGATCAGCGCCGCGTGTGCCTTGCGTGTAGCCGTCAGCCCATCGGTCGCGCGCTCCGTGTTGTCACGTTCCAGATGAATTGAGGTTAGCTATGTCAGCCCAAAGCGAGGAACATCTCATTCGCGTCTATTGCCCCACACACAAAACGGCCCTGCCGCCGATGCAAGCCGCCGCTTACATCTCGTGCCCGAACGGCCCGCACGCGCTGGCGCAGAATTTTCCGCACGATGATTTCTGGGAATACTGCTGCGATTGTCAGAGCTTCCGGCCATCTGAGATCAGACTGATGGGCAAGACGCAAGCGCGTTGTCTGGTCTGCGATCGGCAGGTCGCGCGCCGCTACTTGTGTAATCGTTGTCAAGTGATCAGCATCGAATCGGATGAGGTAGCCAGACGGCGTAAAGCTTACTCGATTAATGGGGTGGGCGTGATCGAGCCGTCGTGCCCGGCTTGCGGGCATCGCCCCGCTACGGCCGAAGTGCGCGCGCATCAGTGCGCGGACGTGGACGCATTGTTGTTGACGCCTCGTCTAACCTGTCCCTTTTGCGCCGAACCTACCAGAGTGGAGATACAACCGGAGGCGGCCGCTCCTGTCGTGCAAGCTTCAACGTATGCGGCTCAGACCGTGGCCGCCGAAACCGCGGCCGTCCAAGCAAAACCACAGACGCAACCTTGCCCGCACTGCGGCGCAGCGATGCGTCTCAATCAACAATTTTGCGGCCAATGCGGGGGTGCGTTGAGCACGGCGGCGCAGCCCCAAGAGCCGCCTTTGCCGCCGCCGGTCGAACCGGATTGGGCGAGACACGAAGCCTCATCGTCATCGGCGGGACCGGAGGTTGCGCCGCAGGTGGTCGCGCCCGGCGCATCCAGTGGTCGCGGCGCGGCAGTGGCCGTCGTCGCCGGCATCATCGGCCTGTTGGTGCTGGTCGGCATCGCTGTCAGCGTGTCTCACTCATCCAACAGTAACAGCAGCTACGCGGCCGAGACCACCGAGGGCAAACTAACGAACGCCATCGCGCAGAACAATCTCATCACTCCGTCGGGCGCGAGCGCCTACGACTACTACCAGCAACTCAAGCGTGAGGGCGCGAGCACATCGAAGCTGACCGGGTACACCGAGCAGCTACTGCCGAAACTCACCGACCGACCGCAAAGTTTGCTAAACAATCTCTACGAGCCGGGCGGCACGGATGGTGACATCAGTGATTGGCAAGAGGCCGCTAAACTCTTGGCTTGGGCCAGCGAGTTGAAACCAAACGACACGACGCTAGCGGCGCAAGCTATGTATTGCGCCGGTCGCGTCGCTTTTCTAAGCAAGAGCTATGATGAAGCCCTGCGCAAGTTGCAAAGCGCCCGCGATCTGGATCGATCATGGCCCGTTCCGCTTAACAATCTCGGGCTGGTCTATAGTGATATGAAGCAGTACGACACGGCTCGTACTTACTTCAACGAAGCGGTCAAGCTCGATCCTCAATGGGCCGTGCCCTACAACAATCTCGGCAGCTCGTACATGCGAAGTAACGATCTCACGACAGCGGTGGGGTATTACAACGAAGCCGTCCAGCATGCGCCGCGTTGGGGTCGGCCGCACGCATGGCTCGGCGACATTGCGATGAAGCAGAACAATTACCAACGCGCCGCCGATGAGTATAAGGCGGCGCTCGATCTCATCCCGCCCGGCACGCCCGGTTGGGACCTCGGTAAGATGCAACAGAAATATGAGGAGGCGCTCGCCAAAGCGCAGCAAGGCGGTTACAGCCATTGAAGCCGTCGCCGTGCGAGCGAAGCATTTCTAGCTAACGCCGCCCGCGCGCGCCGCGAGTTTATGCGCAGACGTTATCTCATCTATCTGGCCGCGGCGCTGTGGCTGGCGGCAGCCTGTCTAGCAGGCGCGCTTTGGCTGCAACGCACGCGCGAACATATCTGGCCGCTCGGCGGCATGTCGCGCCTACAGCGCTGCACCGGCCATTACGATCTGGCTGTGCGCAACGGGCTGGTGCTTGACGGGCTGGGGCACGAGCCGCTGCGGGCCGACATCGGCGTGCGCGATGGGCGTATTGCCTGCGTCGGCATCATGGAAGCGGCCGAGGCACAACAAGTAATTGATGCTGCCGGGCAGATCGTTGCGCCCGGCTTCATTGACGTACATACACACATTGAGAAGAACCTGCCCAATGGCGCTGCGCCCTTCCTCGCGCCCAACTTCGCGCGCCAAGGCGTGACTACGATCATCACGGGCAACTGCGGGCGCTCTGTGCCGTCGCTCGCGCCCATGTTCGAGCAACTGGACAGAAACGGCGCGCAGGTCAATGTCGCCAGTCTCATCGGCCACAACACGGTGCGCCGGCAAGTGATGGGCGCAGCCGCGCGCGCGCCGACGCCGCAGGAGTTAGCGGCGATGGAGCAATTGATCGCGCGCGCGATGAGCGCAGGCGCGTTGGGCTTATCAACCGGTCTCGTCTATGCGCCGGGCATGTACGCGCGCCGCGACGAACTGATCGCGCTGACGCGCGTCGCAGCCGCGCAACGCGGACTCTATGTCACGCACCTGCGCGATGAAGGCGCGCAAGGCATGGCTGCGATCCAAGAGGCTCTCGCCATCGGCGCAGCCGCCAATGCGCCCGTGCATATCTCGCACTTCAAAGCGCAGGGGCGCGGCCAGTGGGGCACGGCGGCTGCGCGGCTCGCGCTCGTTGACGAAGCGCGCCGCAAACAGATGCACGTCTCCATAGATCAGTATCCTTACACGGCGTCGAGCACAGGCCTCGAAGTGCTGTTGCCTGCGGGCGGCGAGAGCGAGAGCAGTGCGCAACTCAGACAGAGCTTGCGCAACCCACAGATGCGCGCGCGCCTGCGCGCCGCCATGCTCGCGCAACTGCAAGCCGACGGCTGGCCCGATTACTCGTTCGCGCGGGTCGCTTATTGCCCCTCCAATCTCGCGTTCAACGGCCTGAGCATCAATCAAATCGCCGACCGGCGGCTCACACGCCCCGCCGCCCCGCCGCACGTGACGTCCGCCGCGCTCAAAGAGAGAGCAACCCGAACCGACGAGGCACAAACGCCGCTTGCATCTGAGCGTGCGCTCACAGAGGCAGAGCGTCAGGCCGACGTGATTCTGGATTTACTCGCTGAAGGCGGCGCGCAGATGATCTACTTCGACATGGATGAGTCGGATGTGGCCGCGATCATGAAACACGACGACACGATGTTCGGCTCCGACAGCGGCGTGCGCTTAGAGAACGCGCCGGCCATTCCGCACCCGCGCGGCCTGGGCACGTTCCCCCGCGTGCTCGCACGCTACGTGCGCGAACAGCAGACGCTGTCGTTACCCGATGCGGTGCGGCGCATGACATCGCTGCCAGCGCAAACTTTCGGCTTGGGCCAACGCGGGCAGATCAGCGCAGGCTACTGGGCTGATCTAGTCATCTTCGACGCCCAACACGTCGCCGATCAGGCCACTTACGAGCAGCCGCTCGCGCCGCCGCGCGGCATCGCCTACACTATCGTTAGTGGCGTTGTCGTGCTTGAGCGCGGGCAATTGACGACAGCCACGCCCGGGCGCGCGCTCCGGCATCAATAAACTTCGCATGATTCCGCCGCCCCGCAAAGCCTGCTAGTATAACCAGCCTACTACAACGTGAAAGACCTTCGGTTGACCTACGCGAGAACAGCTTTGTTCGGAAGATCATCAAGTCCTTGAAGGGAGGCTGAAGATGAAGAGGCAACATCACAAACGGCCGCGCCGCGTTCTTGCTCGTGGAGATCATCTGCGCGGGCCGCGAGCGGGCGCGTTAAGATTTATCGCGCTCAATCTTTTGCTCTTCGTTTTGCCCTTCAATGCTGCGCGCACGCAGACCGAGGTGACGCTTGCGCCGGAGGTGCGCGAGTTCGTCAGCGTGGATGCGCCGACGGTCGCATTGACGCATGCGCGTGTGATTGACGGCACGGGCAGCGCGCCCAAGCTCGATCAGACGCTCATCATCGCGCGCGGGCAGATTCAACAGTTGGGGCCGAGCGCGAGCGTGCAGTTGCCGACGGACGCGCGGGTCATAGACTTGCAAGGCAAGACGGTGCTCCCCGGTCTGGTGTTGCTGCACGAACACATGTTCTACCCGACGGGGCGGCTCGCGCTGTTCAATGAGATGGGTTGGAGTTTTCCGCGCCTGTATCTCGCGTGCGGCGTCACTTCTTTGCGCACGACGGGCAGCGTCGAGCCTTACACCGATCTGAACATCAAGCGCTTGATTGATACGGGCAAAGCGCCGGGGCCGAAGCTGCACGTGACGGGGCCGTACCTTGACGGCGGCGGCACTTTCGCCACGCAGTTTCACGTCCTCACAGGCCCTGAAGATGCGCGCCGCATGGTCGAACTGTGGGCAAGCGAAGGCGCGACTTCGTTCAAAGCTTACATGTACATCACGCGCGCGGAACTCGCGGCGGCTGTTGCTGCGACGCACGAACGCAAGTTGAAGATCACGGGCCATCTCTGTGCCGTCGGCTTCCGCGAGGCGGCGGCGCTGGGCATTGATAACTTGGAGCACGGCATCGTCGTAGACACGGAGTTTGTGCCCGGCAAGAAGCCTGACGTGTGTCCCGCGCAGAACGATACGGTTGCGAATCTGACGAAGCTCGACATTGAGAGCGCGCCCGTGCAGGAGATGATCCGCGATCTGGTCGCCCGGCACGTGGCGGTTACGTCAACGCTACCCGTCTTTGAGGCGTTCGTGCCGGGTCGGCCGCCGCTCCAACAGCGCGTGCTCGATGCGATGACGGCCGATGCGCGGACGCAATATCTCGTCGCGCGCACGCGCGCCGCCGAGCGCAAAGATTCGCCTTGGGCGGTCGCGTTTCAGAAGGAGTTACAATTCGAGCGCGACTTCGCACGCGCAGGCGGCTTGTTGCTCGCGGGCACAGACCCGACAGGCAACGGCGGTGTGCTCGCAGGCTTCGGCAGTCAACGCGAGGTCGAACTACTCGTCGAAGCGGGCTTCACGCCGCTCGAAGCGATCCATATTGCAACCGCGAACGGCGCAGAGTTTTTAGGCGAGTCTGCGAGCGTCGGCACAATCGCCGCAGGCAAGCAGGCCGATCTGATCGTCGTGCAAGGCGATCCGGCTGCGAACATCAACGACATCGAAAAAGTTGAACTCGTCTTCAAAGACGGCATCGGCTACAACTCCGCCAAGTTGATCGAATCTGTGCGCGGCTCGGTCGGCTGGCGTTGAAGATGTCTGCGACATATATGGCGACAACTTGACCGGCAACAGCGAAGCATCATGTTCAAGTCTCTGTTCCCCGATCATAAACCGATCATCGGCATGATTCACGTCGGCGCGCTGCCGGGCACGCCGGCCAGCACGCAGCGTGTGAGCGAACTCGTTGTGCAAGCGACGCGCGAGGCGGAGCTTTATCGCGCGGGCGGCGTGGATGCCGTCATGATCGAGAACATGCACGATGTGCCGTACCTGCGCAGTGCGGTCGGGCCTGAGATCGTGGCGGCGATGGCGGTCATCGGCCAAGCAGTGAAAGCGGAGAGCGCGTTGCCGTGTGGGGTGCAGATTCTCGCGGGCGCGAACTTGGCCGCAATGGCGGTCGCGCATGCGGCCGGTCTCGATCTGATTCGCGTCGAAGGTTACGTCTTCGCGCACATCGCGGATGAAGGTTGGATCGAGTCTTCGGCGGCAGAGTTGTTGCGCTATCGCAAGTTGATCGGCGCGGAGCAGGTGCAAGTCTGGGCCGACGTGAAGAAGAAACATTCGTCGCATGCCGTCACGACGGATGTTAGTCTCGGCGCGACGGCTGCGGCCGTCGAGTTCATGCGCGGCGATGCGGTCATCGTCAGTGGCAGCGAGACCGGCATGCCGCCAAGCCTCGCAGACGTGCGCGAGGCCAAAGCGCACTGTCGTCTGCCCGTCATCCTCGGCTCCGGCGTGACGGCCGACAACATCGCCAGTTTCTACGGGGCGGCCGACGGCTTCATCATCGGCTCAAATTTCAAAACCGATGGACACTGGGCCAAGGCTGTGGACGCGCGGCGCGTTGAGCAACTGATGAAGATCGTTAATAAGCTCCGAACGTAATCTCGGATTTGAAATTTTGGACTTGAGCTTAGCAACATGAAGCTGCTCATTCTCACTCACACAGAGATCGAACAACTGCTACCGATGCGTGCGTGCATCGAGGTCATGGCGGAGGCGTTGACCGCGCTCGCGCGCGGCGACGTGCATCAGCCGCAGCGCATGATCGTCCGACCGCCGGCCGCGGCCGGGCTGATGGCGTTGATGCCGGTTCATCGCTCCGGCTCGACAGCAGCTTATGGACTGAAAGCCATCTGCGTCTTTCCCGATAATCCGGCGCGCGGACTGGACGCGCATCAAGGCGGCGTGCTGCTCTTCGACGGTGAGACAGGCGAACTGCTTGCGCTCATGAACGCTTCGGCGATCACAGCCATACGCACGGCGGCCACGTCCGGCGTCGCCACGCGCCTGCTTGCGCGCACAGACGCGCACGAGTTGGCCATCATCGGCGCGGGCGTGCAAGCGCGCACGCATCTGGCGGCGCTGGCTTGCGTGCGTGCGATCAGACGCGCGCGCGTCGTCAGTCGCAACAGCGAACATGCGCGACAACTTGTCGCAGAGATGCAGCCGCAGTTCTCGTTTCCGGTCGAAGCGGTTGCGAGCGTGGAAGCAGCCGTGCGCGACGCGGACTTGATCGTGACGGCGACGAGCGCGCGCGAACCTGTGCTGCGCCACGAATGGATCGCTGCGGGCGCGCACATCAATGCGGTCGGGACTTATTCGCCTGCGGCGCGCGAGATTGACAGCGCGACGATGGCTGCGGCGAGTCTGTTCGTTGATCGGCGTGAGGCGACAATGATTGAAGCGGGCGATTATGTGTTGGCGTTGGCTGAAGGCGCGATCACGTCTGAGCACATTCGCGCCGAGATCGGTGAAGTGTTGACGGGCGCGCAGCAGGGGCGCACTTCGGCGGCTGAGATCACGCTGTTCAAGTCGCTCGGCTTGGCGGTCGAAGATTTGGCGGTGGCGGAATATCTCTACAACCAAGCGCGGGCGCAAGGAGCAGGGACGTGGGTTGAGTTTTGATGAGTGCGACAAGCTTGATGGGCCCAACATACGATGAAGTCGGCTAACACTTCGGCGCACACTTGCGACGCGGCCGTCGTCGGCGCGGGCGTCTTCGGCGCGTGGACGGCGTATCAGTTGCGGCGCGCGGGTCAGTCCGTCGTGTTACTCGACGCTTATGGCGCGGGCAATGATCGCGCCAGTTCCGGCGGCGAGTCGCGCATCATCCGCATGGGCTACGGCGCGGACGAGATTTACACACGCTGGTCTGTGCGCGCGCTCAAGTTGTGGCGCGAGTTCATCGGTGACGTGCAGCCGCCGCTCTTTCATCGCACCGGCGTGTTATGGCTTGCGCCCGCAGATGAGCCTTACACGACGGCGACGCTAAAGACTTTGCAAACGGTCGGCGTTGCGGTTGAAAGGTTAACGCCCGACGAGCTTGCGCGCCCCTTCCCGCAGTTCGCTTTCGACGAAGGGACTTGGGGCATACTCGAACCCGATAGCGGCGTCCTCATGGCGCGGCGTGCGGTGCAGACGCTCGTGCAAGCGGCGATCAGAGACGGCGTCCGTTATCTGCGCGCAGCAGTCGTCGCACCGGCGGGCACGGGCCGGCTCGCGTCGCTCAGCACACAGAGCGGTGAAACAATCTCGGCCGCAAACTTCGTCTTCGCTTGCGGCCCTTGGTTGCCGAAAATCTTCCCCGCCCTGCTCGGCGAATTGATCCACCCGACGCGCCAAGAGGTCTTCTTCTTCGGCGTGCCTGCGGGCGATAGTCGTTTCGCTCCGCCAGAGATGCCCGTCTGGATGGATTTCACGAAGCTCGTTTATGCGCTGCCTGAGTTGGAACAACGCGGCCTCAAGATCGCGATTGACCGGCACGGCCCGCCATTCGATTCGGACACAGGCGAGCGCAACGTCACAACCGAAGGACTCGCCGCCGTGCGCGCGCATCTCGCGCGGCGGCTGCCGGACATGCGCGATGCGCCGCTCCTTGAGGCGCGCGTCTGCCAGTACGAGAACACCGCGAACGGCGATTTCCTCATTGATCGTCATCCCGCGTTTGAAAATGTCTGGCTCGTCGGCGGCGGTTCGGGTCACGGCTTCAAACACGGCCCCTGTGTCGGCGTTTATGTGACCGAGCTATTGCTCAACGAGTCGCCCCACATCGAGCCGCGCTTCACGCTCGCCTCTAAGGGCACTATGCGCCAGCGACAGGTCTATTGAAGCCGACGTGAACCTCAACGGCATACTGCTTGCTTTTGTTGCTCTCCATCTGTACCCACGACGCGCTAATTCCCCCCAAGTCTCCGAAGGAAGGGCAATGAAAATGAATAATTCGAGACGCTTCAACGCGCTCCTCTTCGTATTGATTGCATGCAACCTCGTCTATGGACAGCAAGCAACTGAGACAGCTTCACAGGCCGGCACGTCGGCGACAAAGGATGCAGTTGTAACAGACAAGACGGGCAACGACGCCGACAACGCGCGGCTCGATGCCCTGCGCGAGAAGGGCAGCGCGGCGCTCTACAACCTCGATTACGAAGAGGCGCGGCGCATCTTCACAGAGATGCAGCGCGAGTTTCCGAACGACCCGCAGGGGCCGCAGTCGCTCGCCGCCAGCCTCTGGTTGCAGACGATGAACGATTCGCGCCGCTTACAGTCGTCGCTCTACAACTCGAAATCTTTTTACGCGAAATCAGAAGACAAAGTCGATCCCAAGATCACTGAAGCTTTTAAGAACTACACACGACAGGCGAAGGAGTTGGCCGAGGCGCGTGTGAAACAGAACCCGAACGACGTGCAGGCGCTCTATGCGCTCGGCTCAATCGTCGGCTTGCAAGCGGCGTTCGCGGGCGCGATTGAACGGCGTTTTATGGCCGCACTGCGCAACGGCATGGACGCCGTTGATTATCATCGCAAAGTCTTAAAACTCGACCCCAATTTCCACGATGCGGAAGTAACCATCGGCATGTACGAGTATGTGCTCGGCACGCTGCCCTTTCCGGTCAAGCTTTTCTTGAAGGTCGGCGGCATGGGCGGCTCGAAGAAGAAGGGCTTGGAGACACTGGAGCGCGTGGTCGCGCAAGGCACACGCGCCAACGACGACGCGCGCGTCATGTTGATCGCGCTCTACAAACGCGAGAAGCGTTACAACGACGCGCTCAAGTTCGCGCGCGAACTGGCAGACAAGTACCCGCGCAACTATCTCTTTAGACTCGAGGTCGCCGACGCCTTGCTCACGCAGGCCGCGCTTGATCGCAAAGCCAATAAAGAGACGGCGAGCGCCGAGACGGAAGCCTTCGGCATCTTCGATTCATTGCTGCGCGAGCCGTCCAACGCTGCGGCCGCCGCGCGCGCGCTCGATCTGATTCACTATCGCTACGGCGAATCGCTCTTCGCACTTGGTAGGTTCGACCGCGCCGCCGAGCAGTTCATAGTCGCCGCCAAGACGCGCGACGCCGCGCCCGCGCTCGTCTCGATGGCTTATCTGCGCGCCGCGCAAGCGCTCGACCTCTCAGGCAAGCGCAACGAAGCCGTGACGGCCTACAACGCCGTCCTCGTGCGCCCCGACGTTTACGACATGTACGCCGAAGCGCAACGCGGCTTGCACTCGCCCTACACGATCAAGACCGTCACGAACGAGAACCGCTAGCGCCAAAGACGCGCTAAACAACGACGCGCATGATAAAAACATCAGGGGCGGAGATCGTCTCCGCCCCTGATGTTTTTATCATGCGTCAACGGCCCGCGAGTTGGCGCGTTAAGCTGAGGTCGTCTTCGAGCGGCCTGTGCCGGATGAGCCGGCGGCTGTGCTCGTCGTCGTGCTTTTCGTCGGCTCGGTCGTAGCGATGGTCGTCGTCGTGGTGTCCGTGCCGGTCGTGGTCTCGTCGGTCGTGGTCTCGTCAATCGTGTCGAATGCGCCGCGTGTGACGCGCAGGCGATTCTCCACGTTGGTCACACCGGCGACCGATTCGGCGATGTCTTCGGCGAGCCGTTTGGCTTGCCGACTCTCGACCGAGCCGCTCAAGGTCACTTCGCCGTCGTCAACGATCACTTCGATGTCCGAAGCATCTAGGTACGGATGATCGGTCAGACGGTCGTTGATGTCTTCGCTGATGCGTTCGTCCGAGCGCCGATAGTTGCGCGGGCCGCGCCCGCGATGATTCGCGCCGCGCAGTCGGCCATCGCCCAGACGGCGCCGCTCCGCCTCTTCGTCGCCGAACCAAGAAGCGACCTCGTCCGTGAAACGATCCCACCAACCGCGCTCACGCCCGCGCACTTCCCGCGGCCGTTCCGTGTCGCGTTCGCCGCGCCGCAAAGTCCAATCGCCGCGCCGCTCGTCGTAATTATAGCCGTAGGGGCCGCGGTCGTAATTGCGTGGGCGGCGCGCGCCGTAGTAGTCGCGTTCGTAATCGCGCCCGTAGTCGCGTGCGTAGCGCGAAGCGCGGCCGTAATCGCGCGCAGTATCGCGTTCGTAACTGTAATCACGGTCGTAATCACGCTCGGGCCCCCGCCCGTAACCGTGTTCATAACCGCCATAGGTCTCTTGCCGCTCGTAACCGGGATCGCGCATGCCTGTGGTGCGGTCGTAATCGCGCCCGTAGTCTTGTCGGTCGTAATCGCGGCTCGCGTTGTAGCGACTAGCGCCGCGCGTTGCGCCGTAGCCGCCGCGCTCATAGCGTCTGCGCTCGTAGTCGTAATCGTCGCGGCGTGCGCTCAATTCTTCGTCCCGTTCGCCGTAACGGTCTTCATCATCGTAACGAGTTGACATGCTTCAAGTCCTCCTTGCCTCCTGATTTCATCAATTCGCGGGGGACGAGCATGGGGAGACCGCGCCGGCACCAATGGCCGCGCTCGCACGAAGGGGATTTAACTGTCAGGGGAATTACAGAAACTATACTACGCGAAGCGCAGGCTGTACAGACTTCGCGCGCCGAATAGCGGGTGCTATTTGTGTGCAGAAAAGATAAAGCAGAAGGCAGTTAAGGGTATGTCCGGCTAAACTTAGGCCATCGGCAGGGCTGATTAGGTTCTAAGCAAGCGAGATTAGCTTCTAAGCGCGGCTGATTAGGTTCTGAGCGGGTGTGATTAGCTTCTAAGCGCGGCTGATTATGACTTAGGCAAAGACAAGTTGCTTTTATTGTTTACTGCTTACTGCCCTTCCGTTCCTCGTGGTTGCTGACGCTTTTGTTCAGTTGTTCGCGCCGGGACGCAGGGCGGCATCGAGTGCGGCCTTGATCCCTTCGTAGGAAGGCTCGGACACATAGCGGCCGTTGATGAAGATGCTGGGCGTGCCGTGGACGCCGATGTTGTTGCCGTCCTGTTGGTCGTGTCGCACTTTGGTGGCGAAGCGGTCTGAGTCGAGCGCCGCATCGAACCTTTGCCGGTTGAGACCGAGTTGGCTCGCATACTCTTTCAACTTCGGCACGGCGAGCACAGCCTCTTTCTGTTCGGGCTGAGCCACCGCCGCCTGCTGCTTAAACAGTAGCGCCGCATACTCCCAATACTTGCCTTGCTCGCGCGCCGCCTCGGCCGCTTCGGCCGCCTTGAAAGCGTTCTTGTGTTGACCGAGCGGGAAGTCGCGCACGACGAGGCGCACGCGCGTACCGTACTCGGTCATGATCCGTTCGAGCACGGGTTGCGTCAGCGCGCATGAAGGACATTGAAAGTCTGTGAACTCGACGATGGTGACGTTGGCAGTTTGATTGCCGCGCACGGGTTGATCGTCCGTTGCGATCTGGACGATGGGCGGTTGCAGGAAAACTTGCACGGTCGCCTTGCGCCGCAACTCGTCCGCGAGCGCACCGCTCGCACGGCTCTGCTGGTCGCGCTTCATGTCCGCTAGAAGTTGCTCCTTGATCTGCGCGAAGACGACCGAACGGTTGTTGGGCAGACCGTAAGCGGCCAGCACCTGTTCTCGGTTCTTGTCGAAGTAGGCTTGCGCGTCCGCCTCGGTCACGGGCTTTGAGCGCACGGCGAGTTCGGCGTCATAGACGGCTTTGGCTGTGATCTGTCGCTTCTGCGCCTCCTGCTGCAAGAGTAAGTCATTGATTCGCACGTCAAGATCACTGCGGCGCAGTTCGTAAATCTGCTGGCGCACTTGCGCCGTCAAGGGGCGTAGCGCGTCCTCGATGTTGCCCGCAGTGATCGGCTGACCGTTGACGTTGGCGAGGACGCGCGCACGCTCGCCCGCGTTTGTGGCCGGCGTCACTTCCGCGACCAGCACTTGATATTGCGCGCCGGTGCGCAGCCGCGCGGCGAGCAGCGACTCTTGCTCCTGCCGGCGCTTCGCAATCAATTCGTTGACGATCTCATCGTGCACGTCTTTCAGTTCAACCGCGTGCCCGGCCTGCGCTTCAACCGCCGGCCGGTTCTGCTCAAACGCCGCTTGCACCTCTCCTTCGGTCGGCGGCGCGATCTTGGCGAGGACCTCCGTCTCGTACAACTTGTCCGCGCTCACGCCCCGACGTTTGGCCTCTGCGTCGAGCAGTCGTCCATTGATCTGATGATCGAGTTCGCCCATCCGCGCGACGGCCATCTGCTGCTCGATGTCGTGCACCTGCGCTTCGGTCGCCGCGTTCAAGTCTTTGTCTGTGACTTTCACGCCGTTGACGATGGCGAGCACGCCGGGCAGAGGGCCTGCGTCGCAGCCGCAATCTTCATCCGTCTTCGCGGCGTTTGCATTCGCCGGTGCGGGGGTGCGGGTTGTGGGCGCGGGCGTCTGTGGGCGCGCGGGCGGGCGCGCGGGCGGCGCGGGCGGGCGGCGCGTCTGCGCTTGTGCGCCGGCACAGACAGACGCGAGCAAGGCTAGGGTGAAAAACGTCAGCAATCTATTCATCAGCTACTCCAAAACTAAACTCAAAGCTTGCGATTCTCTTAGACGGCCACAGCGTGCGGGCGCGTTGCGTCGAGGCGCAGAAGAAAGTTTCACGCGGGCGGCGCGTGGGTCACGACCAATGCGTTAGCTTAACCGACGAGCACGCGCGGGCGCAAAGCGACGGGCGCGGGATCGGCCGCGCGGGCTGTCGAATCAGGCGGGGCGACTATTGACAGTCAAGGCGCGCGCCGCCTAATGTAAGCATTGACAGTCTGGATTGGGCGCAAGCGAGTGCCCAAAACGATCTTAAATAATTTCGGCGCGCCGTTCGTCCAAGCACCCCTGCGCAGCGCAAGCACGTGCGGTCGCGTCCACCTCCTGAAACATACCCGACCGAAAGGTTTTTTGCCCCGATGATTCCCCCGCTCTCGCACCTATTTGTCTCGGCGCGGCGCGTCAACGTGCGCGCCACACAAGCTAAACAGTCTGCGCTCCGCCGTTCGGCTTCGTTCGCCCTCGTCTGTCTGTTGTGCATGCTCGCGGCTCTTGCGGCGCGCGCGCAAGACGTAGCGCAACTGCCGGAACGCGACCTTGCGGGCGGCGAGATACACACTTACAAGTTGACGCTCAGCCGCGGCCAGTTCGTCCGCGCCATCTTCGATCAACGCGGCGTTGACGTGATCGTAACGTTGAAGGACGCGACCGGCGCGCCGCTTATGACGGTGGATCATCCGGTCGGCTCTTGGGGCCCTGAGCCTCTGTTTTTCGAGACCGACGCGCCGGGCGTCTTCATCATCGAGGTGCGCCCGCGCCAATCAAACGCGCCGCCCGGCCGCTACGCCTTCACGTTTGAGTCGCGCCTGCCGACGCGCACAGATCAGATGCGCTTTCCGGCCGAGCGCACCTTCGCCGCCGCCACGCAACTCTTGCAGCAGGAGAAGACGAGCGTAGGTCTCGATAAATTCAAAGAGGCCCTCACACAGTTTCGCGTGATCAGAGACGAGCGCGGCGAGAGTCTGACGCTCACGATGCTCGGCGCGGTCACCGCGACGACGGGCGACGCGCAAGCCGCGCTCAACTATTTCACGGACGAGTTGGCGCTCGTGCGCACGATGCAAGACCGCGCGGCGGAAGCCGCGACGCTCAATCAGATCGCGCTCGTCTATCACTCGCTCGGCGATCACGCGCACGCGCTCGAAAACTTCCGGCAGTCGCTCACCATCTCGCAAGCGGTGGGCGACACACGCGCCGCCGCCTATACGCTCGTCCGCATCGGTCTCATCTATGAAGCGCGCGCCGAACGGCAAAGCGCGCTCGACACGTTTCAACAGGCGTTGCCGCTCTTCCGGCTCGTCCAAGACAAACGCGGCGAGGCTTACACCCTGAACAACATCGGCGTGCTCTACGACCGCGCGAACCAGCACACGCAGGCGCACGAGTATTACGACCGCGCGATGGTGCTCTTCCGCCAGATCGGCGACTGCAACGAGTTGGCCACACCGCTCTCGAACACAGCGCTCGAAGCCCTCGACACGGGCGACCAGCAAAAGGCGCTCGAATATCTCAATCAGGCCCTCGACATCCAACACAGCATCGGCGACACCGCCGGGCAAGCGACGACGCTTAATAATCTCGGCTTCGTTTACAACTCGATGGGTCAACGCCAAAAAGCTTTGCAGTATTTCGCGCAGGCGCTCGCGCTCCATCGCGCCGCCGAAAATCTGCCGGGCGAAGGCGACACCTACAGCAACCTGATGTTCGCTTGGCGCGACGCACAGCCGCGCCTCGCCACGTTCTACGGCAAACAGGCCGTGAACGATTACCAACAGGTGCGCCAACAACTCCCGCCGCTCGACCGCGAAGCGCAACTCTCGTTCATCAAGAGCAAGTCGCTCACCTATCGTGAACTCGCAGAGCTGCTGATCGAACAGGGTCGTCTGCCCGAAGCGCAGCGCGTCTTGAGCATGTTGAAGGAAGAAGAATACATCGAGTTTGTCCGGCGCGACAGCGGCGAGACTTCCGCCTTGAGCGCGCGCGTGCAGTTGTCGCCCGAAGAAGCGACGCTCGATAAACGCTATCAAGAGATCGCGGATCAGATCACTGTGCGCGGCCGGCAGCACGCCGAACTGCTGGCCAAGCCCGCACGCACCGCCGAAGAGGAGAAACAACTCGCCAGTCTCGAAGTGGACTTGAACGTCGCCGGCCAAGCGTTTCAAAAATACATTGATCAACTCGCGCTCGAATTGGAGAACACGAAGCAGGGCAGCGAGAAGGTCTATCAACTGCGCGAGTCGCAGGGGCTGATGGAAGATTTGCGCGAACTCGGGCACGGCGCGGTCGCGCTCTACACGGTCGTCGGCGAAGATAAGTATCGCGTCATCCTGATCACACCCGACGTGCAGAAAGCGGCCGAGTATCCAATCAAAGGGGCCGAGCTTAATCGCAAGGTCGCAGCCTTCCGCGACGCCTTGCAAGACTACAAGTCCGATCCGCGCCCGCTCGCGCAAGAGCTATACAAGATCATCGTCGGCCCCATCGCCAAAGATTTACAGGACGCGAAAGCAGAGACGTTGATGTGGTCGCTGGACGGCGTGCTGCGCTACATCCCGATGGCGGCGCTCTACGACGGGCAGCAGTACATGGTCGAACGCTATCGCAACGTCGTCTTCACACCGGCGAGCACCGCGCGGCTGAAGGATGAACCGAGCGCGCAATGGCGCGGGCTTGGCTTGGGCGTGTCGAAGGCGCATGATCAGTTCCCCGCCCTGCCCGCCGTGCCCGAAGAGTTGCACAGTATCTTCCGCGATGATGCGGCGCAGACGCCGGACGGCAGCCCGCTCGCGGGCCATGTCCTGCTCGATGATTCATTCAACGAAGAGGCGTTCAAGACGAGTTTGCGCCAACGCTATCCGGTCGTACACATCGCCAGCCATTTCTCTTTCCAACCCGGCAACGAGACCGATTCATTTTTGCTGTTGGGCGATGGGCAACGCCTCTCGCTTGCGCAACTCAAGAGCGCGCAAAATCTGTTCGGCGGTGTCGAACTCTTAACGCTCTCCGCTTGCGACACGGCGAACGGCGGCGCTGGCTCGGACGGCAAAGAGGTCGAAGGCTTCGCCGTGCTTGCGCAACGGCAAGGCGCGAAAGCGGTCATCGCCAGTCTCTGGCCGGTCGCGGATCGCAGCACGCGCCTGCTGATGCAGAATTTCTATCAACTGCGCAACGCACAAGTGGGCACGCTCAAAGCCGAAGCCCTGCGGCAAGCGCAACTCGCGCTTCTGCGCGGCACAAAGACAGACGCAGGCACAACCGCGCAACGCGGCATAGGCCGCGATCTCATCATCGCTAACAAAGCCGCGCCTTACGCGCACCCATACTTCTGGGCCCCCTTCATCCTGATCGGCAACTGGCGCTAACTCAATGTGCCGCCGGGAGCGCGGGCATACTTGCCCGCATGAGCGCGTCGGGCGCGAACAAGCAGGCGCGCCCGTGTATAATGCCGCGCGATGAGACGACCGATCTTGTGCTTAGCTCTTGCGCTGCTCATCGGCTGTCGCGCCGACATGCCAACGAACAACGGCGCGGCTAAAGTCCCCAACGAGATCACAGTCTCGGCCGCCGTCAGTCTCAAAGACGCCTTCATAGAGATCGGCCAACTCTACGAGACGCGCACCGGCATACATGTCAACTTCAACTTCGCTGCGTCCGGCATCCTGCAAAAGCAGATCGAACAAGCCGCGCCCGTTGATGTCTTCGCCAGCGCCGGTGAACGGCAGATGGACGAACTCGCCAACAAGAATTTGATCTTCACAGACACGCGCCGAGACTTCGCAGGCAATACGCTCGTGCTCATCCTGCCGCGCAGCCAAGCCACGACGCAGGAGCTACAGTGGTTTGAACGACTCGCGCAAAGCCCGGTGCGCAAGATCGCCATCGGCAATCCGCAGACTGTGCCTGCCGGTTTCTACGCGCGGCAGACACTCGTGAATCTGAACCTGTGGGACAAGGTGCAACAGAAGCTCGTGCTGGCCGAGGATGTACGGCAAGTGCTCGACTACGTGGCGCGCGCAGAGGTGGACGCAGGCTTCGTCTATGTCACAGATATTGCGCCCACGAATCAAGCTGTGTTCGTCGCCGCGCCCGCGCCCGAAACGACGCACGACTCGATCCTGTATCCAATCGCCGTCGTCAAAGACAGCCGACACGCGGAGGCGGCGCTTGGCTTTATCGCTCTCGTGCTCAGCCCTGAAGGTCAAGCCGTGTTGAAGAAATATGGCTTCATTTCGGTTCTTTTTGGTGAGGGTTGAGTCTTTATCTCAAATTTCAAATCTCAGATTTGAGATCACGATGATCTGGTCAGCCTTCAAAGTCTCGTTGCTTGTCGTCAGTGTGGCGACCATCATCACGAGCGTGCTCGGGCTTGCGCTTGCGTTCGTGTTGGCGCGCCGCGAGTTTCGCGGGCGTGAGTTGCTCGACGCCGTGTTGACCATGCCGCTGGTGTTGCCGCCGACCGTGACGGGCTACTACTTGATCGTGCTCTTGGGCCGGCGCGGGCTGTTGGGCGCGCCGCTTTACGCTTGGACAGGTTGGACGATCACTTTCACTTGGCAGGCGGCGGCGCTCGCGGCGACGGTTGTCGCGCTGCCCTTGATGATCAAAGCGGCGCGCGCCGCCATCGAGAGTGTCGAGCCGAAGTATGAGTTGGCGTCCTTTACGCTCGGCAAGGGCGAGTTGGAGACGTTCTTGCGCGTGACGTTGCCGCTCGCGCGGCGCGGCGTCGTCGCGGGCATCGTGCTCAGTGCGGCGCGGGCGCTCGGCGAGTTCGGCGCGACGTTGATGCTTGCGGGCAACATTCCCGGCAAGACGCAGACGATGCCGCTTGCGATCTACGAGGCGGTCATCTCCGGCGAAGACCGGCGCGCGCAGACGCTCGCCGTTGCTTTGACGCTCGTGTCGGTCGCCGCCGTCTATCTCACCAACAAACTCAGCCGCGCCAAGAGCGCGCAAGCCGCGTGAACGAAAACTTGCAGGTGCAAATAAAAAAGCGTCTGACCGACGGCAAACGGACTGCTGACGACGCCCGCGCCGGTTTCATGCTTGACCTCGCGTTCGAGACGCGCGCCGGCATCAACATCCTCTTCGGCCCTTCCGGCTCAGGCAAGACGACGACCTTGCGCGCCATCGCCGGACTTGTCGCGCCCGATGAAGGCCGCATCGCTCACGGCGCGCAAATCTATTTTGATTCGACGATGCACATCAATCTACCGATTCAACGACGGCGAGTCGGCTTCGTCTTTCAAGACAACGCGCTCTTCCCGCACCTGACCGCCGCGCAGAACGTCGCTTACGGCGTCGCCGCGCGTGAGCGAACAACCCGTGCACGTGCGTTGCTCGCACAGTTCGGCGTCGAGCATCTGGCGGCGCATTATCCGCGCGAGTTGTCGGGCGGCGAACAACAGCGCGTGGCATTAGCGCGGGCGCTCGCGCCCGCGCCGGCCGTCTTATTGTTAGACGAACCGCTCTCCGCCGTTGACGTGCCGACGCGCGCGCGTCTGCTCGATGAGATTGATGCGGCACAGCGCACCTCCGGCATTCCGTTTCTCTACGTCACGCACAACCACGCCGAAGCGGTGCGGCTCGGCACGCATTTGATTCTGTTGCATGAAGGGCGCGTCGTGCAGACCGGGCGCCCGCTCGATGTGTTCAATGCGCCGCAGAGCGCGAGCGCAGTCCGCGCCGTCGGCACAGAGAATCTGTTTGCGGGGCGCGTCGTCGAACAGCGACCGGCGGAAGGCGTGACCGTGATTGAGACCAATGGGCTGCAACTCGAAGCGGCCTACAACGCGTTGTCCATAGGCAGTCTCATCACACTCGGCGTGCGCGCCGAAGACATCATCATCGCGCGCGAGCGACTCACGCAGACGAGCGCGCGCAACGTCATCGCCGGCCGCATACGCGAGATCATGCAGACGGCCGAGCAGACCGAACTGATCGTGGACTGTGGTGTTGAGCTAAAGGTGAGCGTGACTGCGGGCACGATCAAGGCGCTCGACCTGCGGCGCGAGGCGGAGGTCTTTCTGCTCATCAAAGCCCGCGCCTTGCACGTCGTTTCTTAAACGCGCGGCGCATCTGCGGCAAGGCTCGCGGGGCGCGGCGCGCGTTTCAACTGCACGGGCGGGCGCGGCGCACAGCAGAGTTGCTGCAAGCGCTCGCGGTCGCGCTGCATCTCGCGCTCTTCTCTGAGCCACGCGCGCACTTCCATGAAGATGCGCGCCGCATGCGCGTCGGGCGGCGTGGCCACACGATAGTGCATCCATTTACCCTCGCGGCGGGCCGCGACCAAACCGGCGCGGCGCAGGTACGCGAGGTGGCGCGAGATTTTCGGTTGGTTCGTCTTGAACACTTCGACGAAGTAGCAGACGCAAACTTCGTCTTCGCCCATCAAGCTCAGCAGCCGCAATCGCGTCCGATCAGCCAACGCCTTGAAGAGCAGTTCCATGCTGTAAGTTTTCATTGCCATTTTCTAATCAACTCCGACCACGCGGCTGCGCCGCTCAAGCAGCAACGTGTCGCGCCACACACCGTCGCGCCGGCCGATGCGCTCGCGCCGCCCGACCTCACGAAAGCCGCATGACTTGTGCAGCCGCACGCTCGCCACGTTCTCAGGAAAGACGCCCGCTTGCAAAGTCCAGACGCCATCGCGCTCTGATGCAGCGATGAGCGCCGTGAGCAGAGCGCGCCCGACGCCTGCGCCGCGATATTTTGCGCCGACATAGACGCTGACCTCGCCCACGCCCGCGTACACGCAACGCGAAGAGACCGGACTGAGCGCCGCCCAACCCGCGCGCTCTTGGCCGACACGCGCAATCAATCTTGGCGCAGGTAGATGCGCTGCATCCCACGCAGCCCACTCCGGCGCGTCGGTCTCAAAGGTTGCTTGCCCCGTCGCGATGCCTTCAAGATAGATGGTGCGCACGCGCGGCCAATCTTCCGCCTGTATCTCCGCAATCGTCATGTCCATATTGCTGCCAGCTTAACTCAGGCGCGCGCTCGCGCCTGATGAAAAAATTTCACGTAACGAACAAATACGTCTTGACAAATATGTTCGCCGGGCGTAAGCTCCGCTCACATTTGCACAAGCGAATATATCACGACGGTCGAAAGGACGCAAAAAGCAATGACGACTAAGGGGCAATCATCGGTGCAATTTTTAAAGGCGCACTTGGCCTTGAACGTCCACAGTGTCGAGCGGAGCATCGAGTTCTACCGCAAGCTGCTGGGCATTGAGCCATTGAAGGTGCGCCCCGGTTACGCCAAGTTCGATGTTCAGCAACCGCCGCTCAATCTGACCTTGAACGAAGTGCCTTTCAACGAGCGCGGCGCGCTCTCGCATCTCGGCCTGCAAGTGGCGACGAGCGACGACGTGCTGCGGATGCGCGAGCGTTGGCGCGCGGCCGGCCTCGACACCTACGACGAGATGCAGACCAACTGCTGCTACGCGCTGCAAGATAAGACTTGGGTGCGCGACCCGGACGGCAACGAATGGGAGGCATTCGTCGTGTTGCAGGACAATCTCGCCGCCACGAGCATGTGCTGCACGACCGGCACAGACGCGCAAGGCGAAACCGTCCTGACCTGTGCGACGACGGGCGCAGTGGTGAATACAGACGCGCCCCCTGACTGCTGCACGCTGTCGGCCGCGCCGCCCGTCGGCATCGCACGTTGATGACGGACGGATACGAACTGATGATTGGCTCGCCCGCGCGGCAATCGCTGCAACTCGCACGGCGCATGAGGGCAAGACTTGCCGGTCAAGCAATCAGCGAAGATGCAGTTTAGTCTGGCACGCCGCGCGGTGGCGGAAGCGTGCGGGACGTGTCTATTGCTGGCGACCGTCGTCGGGTCGGGCATCATGGGCGAGCGCCTGGCGGGCGGCAACGTTGCGCTTGCCTTGCTCGCCAACACCATCGCCACCGGCGCAGGCTTAGTCGCCCTGATCTTAACGTTCGGCCCCATCTCCGGCGCGCACCTCAATCCGGCGGTCACGCTCGCAGACGCCTCGCAGGGCGGCATCAGATGGCGCGACGTGCCCGTCTATCTTGCGGCGCAGATCGCAGGCGCGTTCGTTGGCGTGGCGACGGCGCACGTGATGTTTGGGCAGCCGCTCTTTTTCGCTTCGCATCATGCGCGGCAGGGCGCGGCACAGATGTTCAGCGAGTTCGTCGCCACTTTTGGCCTACTTGCGGTGATCTGGGGCTGCGCGCGGCTGCGCACACAGGCCGTGCCCTTCGCCGTCGGCGCGTACATCACGGCCGCTTACTGGTTCACCGCATCCACCTCGTTCGCCAACCCTGCCGTCACGCTCGCACGCGCAATGAGCGACACGTTCGCGGGCATCCGGCCCGCCGACGTGCCCGGCTTCATCGGCGCACAGATATTGGGCGCGGCCGTTGCGACCACTCTTTTCCATTGGCTCGTGCCATCGTTGCCCGAAGACGCTGCATCGGTCGTCGTGCCGCATGCGCAGCCGGAACATTCAGCCCGAGAGTAGCGACTTGTAAGGAGACGAAAAAATGAGTGAGCCAACGCGCGTCTTGATTCTCTGCACCGGCAACTCTGCGCGCAGCCAGATGGCTGAAGGTTTGCTGCGCCACGATGGCGGCGCGCGCTTCGAGGTCTTCAGCGCGGGCACGCAGCCGTCGCGCGTGCGAGCCGAAGCGATAGCTGCGATGCGTGAGATCGGCATAGACATCTCGGCGCAGCGCTCGAAGTCTGTGGACGAGTTCGTCGGGCAGCCATTCGATTACGTGATCACGGTCTGCGATCATGCGCGCGAGCATTGCCCCGTCTTTCCGGCTGCGACGCCACGCTTACATTGGAGCTTCGACGACCCGGCCGCCATTGCGGGCGATGAGGCTGTGCGGCTCGCCGTCTTTCGCCGCGTGCGCGATGAACTGCGCGCGCGGTTGCGCGACTTTATCGCCGCGCGAGCGGACTAACCGATTGCTTCTTTGCTGTTGAAGGCTGGCAGTAGTTAAGTTACTGTTACCGCCGCATGTCAATCCGTCCAGTCGAGCAGAGACAATTCATAGACACACTACGGCGCGGCGCATTCGTGCTCATCTGTCTCGCCGCGCTCGTCTGCACGTGCGCGGCACAAACGCGCAAGCCAGATGCGAACAAGCAGGATGCAGGCGCGCTCTATCTCGTCCGGCAGAGCGATCTCTGGGGCTACATAGATCGCACGGGCAAGGTCATCATCAAACCGCAGTTCGACGTGGCTTGGGATTTCTCGGAAGGGTTGGCTTACGTCAAGGCGGGCGTGCGGCGCGGCGTGATTGATCGCAAGGGTAAGTGGGTCTTTGAACTGTCGGATTTGGATTTCGCTGGCCCCTACGCGGAAGGACTCGCGCCCGTGCAGACGAGCGCCCGCCCGCCCCGCTATGGCTTCGTGGATCGCGCGGGCAAGCTTGCGATCAAGCCGCAGTTCGATGCGGTGCGCGGCTTCAACGAAGGCTTGGCGGTGGCGCTCATCGGGCGGCAATACGGTTTTATAGACAAGCGCGGGCAGTGGATCGTGCAACCGCGTTTCGAGAAGGTGTCGAGTTTTGCGGAAGGCTTGGCGCTCGTCGTCGTCAACAACCGGCACGGCTTTATTGATCGCACCGGCGCGTTTGTCGTCCAGCCGCAATACAACAATGCTTACAATTTCTCCGAAGGCTTGGCGAACGTCGCCATCGGCGGCCGCTATGGCTGCATAGATAAGCAAGGCGCGTTCGTCATTCCACTGCAAGCGGGCTACATCGGCCCGTTCCGCGAAGGACTCGCGCCCATCATCGCCAGCAACAAGTTCGGCTACATCAATCGGGCCGGGCAAGTGGTCATCAAACCGCAGTTCGATTGGACGGACGGCTTCGCAGCAGGACTGGCGTTGGTGAAACAGGGCGGCAAGTACGGCTATATTGATCCGACGGGCCGAGTCGTGATTGCGCCGCAGTACGACAGCGCGCACGACTTCGAGCACGGACTGGCGAAGGTTTGGGTCGGCGGGCTGTTGGGTTATATTGATAAGCAAGGACATTACCTTTGGCCGCCGACGAAGTAAGCCGGCCCTTGATCAGGCCCGCCATTTTGTGAAACTATCGCGCCGTCTCGCCGGAGTTATTTTCAGCAGCAACCCTTTTAAGGTCGAGCAAGCCGATGAATACCGCCCCCAAGTGCCGCGCCCTCGCGTGCAAGTCGCTCGTCCTGCTCTGCGCCTGCGCGCTCGCCGTGTGCTGGACGCTGCGCGGCCCGCAAGTGCCCCGCGCCCGCGCGCAAGTCCCAGCGACCAACTACAAAAATTTTGAAGCGCCGCAAGTCCATCCGCTCGCGCTGACGCCCGACGGTACGCGCCTGCTCGCGCTCGACACGCCTGAACAACGGCTCGAAGTTTTTCAATTGAACGGCGCAGCCCTGACGCTCACCGCTGAGATTCCAGTCGGCGCAGAACCCACGAGCATCGCCGTGCGCAATAACGACGAGGCTTGGGTCGCCAACTGGCTCTCGGATTCAATCAGCGTCGTCAATCTCAACACCGCCAACGTCACGCGCACCTTCGACGTGGGCGACGAGCCGACCGACATCGTCTTTGCCGGCCAACAGAAAGAGCTTGCGTTCGTCTGCGTGTCGGGTCTCAGACAAGTCAAGGTCTTCGATCCGAACGCGCCCGATGCCGCGCCGCAGGTCATCACGATTCGCGGCAAGCAACCGCGCTCGCTCGCACGCGACGCAAGCGGCGCGCAAGTCTTCGTCTCCGTTTTTGAGTCGGGCAATCAGACGACGACCATCGGCGAGACGCAGGTGGCGCAAGGCGGCGGCCTGCCCGCGCCTGTGCCCGCGATGCGGCAAGGTCTGCCGGCCGCGCCCAACACCGGCTTGATTCTCAAATGGAACGGCACGCGCTGGACGGACGAGACGGGCGACACGCGCTGGCAAGCCTTTGTGCCTTACACGCTCGCCGATGTTGATGTCGTCGCGCTCAATGCGAGCAGCGCATCTGTGACGACGAAGACGGAGATTCGCGGCGTCGGCACGCTCATCGGCAACTCTGTGTTTGACGCGAGCGCCAACCGGCTCTACGTCGTCAACACGGATGCGCGCAATCACGTACGCTTCGAGCCGAACGTGCGCGGGCGTTTCTTGCAACACCGCGTCTCGCTCATCAATTTTCCACAGAGCGGCGCGCCGACCAAAACCGCGATTGATCTAAACCCGCACATTAACTACTCGAACGCTGCCGGCACGGATGCCGAGCGCGCCAAGACGCTCTCGATTCTCGCCGACATCGTGCGCGCCACAGACGGCACGCTCTACGTCGCCGCCACGGGCGCGAACAAAGTCGGCGTGCTCAACGCGGCCGGTTCTGTGCGCGCGCGCATTGGCGTCGGGCAAGGGCCGACGGGACTTGCGCTCGACGAGTCGCACGCACGCCTCTACGTGCTCAATCGTTTTGACGAGACCGTGAGCGTCGTGGACACGAGCGCGCGCACGGAGTTGACGCGCGTGCCACTCGGTTTCAATCCTGAACCGGCGGCGGTGCGCGACGGGCGGCGCTTTCTTTACAACGGCGCGTTCTCGGCGCACGGCGATCTCGCGTGCGCGAGTTGTCATCCGGGCGGTCATCGCGACGGGCTAGCTTGGGACTTGGGCGACCCGTTAGGTGACATGCAGCAGGTCACCACACCTATCCCTATCCCCTTTACCGCGACCTTCCATCCGATGAAAGGGCCGATGCTGACGCAGTCTCTGCGCGGCATCATCAGTGCCACGCCCCAACTCTCGACCGAGCCGCTCCACTGGCGCGGCGACCGTGCATCGCTCGCCGACTTCAACCCAGCCTTCGTCTCGCTCTTGGGCGGGCAGCGTCAACTGAACGCGACCGAGATGACCTCGTTCATCACCTTCGTCCGCACGCTCACCTATCCGCCCAACCCCAACGAGAACCTCGACCGCACGCAACCGAACCCTGCGACGGGGCCGAGCGCGGAGCAGGGCCGTCTGCTCTTCGGCAGCCAAGGATTTGATCGCGGCGTGGCGCAATGCACGTCTTGTCATCCGGGCATAGGCTTGAGCGGCCGGGCGAGCGATACGGGCACGAACCGCTCGATCATTCCGAGCATCCTGTTGGGCGAGTCGCAGGATTTCAAAGTGCCGCACCTGCGCGCGCTCTATCAAAAGACCGGCCTACAGAATGCGCCCGGCGAACAGATCACCGGCTACGGCTTCACGCACGACGGCCACTTCGACACGCTCAACTCGTTCCTGCACGCGCCGCAGTTCACCTTCCAAACCGAGCAGCAGCGCCGCGACATCGAAGCCTTCATGATGTCCTTCGACACGGGCACTGCGCCCACCGTCGGCTTGGAGGTCACGGTCAACGCGGCGAATAAGAGTTCGGACGAGGTGCTTGAGCGTGTGACCCTGCTGATGGGTCAAGCGCACGTCAATCCGTTCACCTCCGCCAGCAACTGCGATCTTGTCGTTAAAGGCATCATCAACGGCCAACAGCGCGGCTTCTTCTACAACAACAGCACCGACGTGTTTCTGCCCGACCGCACCGGCGCGCCGACCATGACCGCGCAGCAGTTGATTGATGCGGCCGGTGCGGGCGCGGAGTTGACTTTCAAAGGCGTGCCTGTCGGCGCAGGCCGCCGGCTCGGCATTGATCGCAATGAGGACGGCATACTCGACGGCGATGCGAGCGCAGGCGCAATCAACATTAACGGCGTGGTGACGGCCGTTAACGGCAACCCTGTCGGCGGCGCCATTGTCACTATCAACGGCCCCGGCGGCGCTGCAAACGCACAGACCGATGCGAGCGGGCACTACAGTTTCACGAATCTTGCTGGCGGCGGTTACAACATCACGCCCACGCTCGCAGGCTACACGTTCGCGCCCGCGAGTCAGAATATCGCGGGCATGAGCGGCGACGTGGTCGTCAACTTCATCGCGCCGAGCACCGTGCAGTTCAGCGCGCCTAACTTTAATTTCAGCGAAGGCGCGGGCGATGCTGCGATCACAGTCACGCGCACGGGCGATACTTCGCAGTCCGCGTCCGTCGTCTATGCGACCCTTGATAACCCTGCGGCTGTGCGTTGCGACGACACGCAGACGATGCCCAATGTTGCCTTCGCACGCTGCGACTACGCGACGACGATTGATACGTTGACGTTCGCGCCCGGCGAGACGACGAAGACATTCGTCGTGCCATTGATTGACGATGCGTTCGTCGAAGGTGCGGAGACCGTCACGTTGAAGTTGAGCGAGCCTGCGGGCGCAACGCTCGGCGCGCAAACGACAGCGACGCTCACGATCATGGACAACGACACGGCCACAACGGCCAACCCGATCCTCGCGAGCGACAATGCCGGCCTCTCATTCTTCGTGCGCCAACAGTATCTCGATTTCCTGTCGCGCGAACCGGACACGGCGGGCTTCAACGCTTGGCTCGGTGTCTTGAACAACTGCTCAGACTTGAACAACAATCCGGCGTGTGACCGTCTGCTCGTCTCGCAGTCGTTCTTCGGCTCGCCGGAGTTTCAGTTGAAGGGCTTCTTCGTTTACAAGTTCTACAAGGTCAGCTTCAAGCGCCTGCCCGCTTACGACGAGATCATTACGGACATGCGCAGCGTAACGGGCCAGACCGGCGCGGAAGTCTTCGCCAAGCGCGCTGCGCTCACAGACGCATGGGTCGAGCGGCCTGAGTTCGTCGCGCTCTATCCAAACACTTTGACCGACGCGCAGTTCGTCCAGACACTCCTTGCGCGTTACAACCTGACGACCATCAACACGAACGACCCGGCCAATCCAGACACCGGCGTGCAGGTTACGCTCACGCAGACCGATCTCGTTACACGCTTGACGACGCAGACGCTCACGCGCGCGCAAGTCTTGCGCGCGATCGTCGAGAGCCGCGAAGTAGGTGCAGTCGAATTCAATGGGGCGTTCGTCGCCATGCAATACTACGGTTATCTGCGGCGCACGCCGGAGACTGATGGCTACAACAATTGGCTCAATTATCTGAACGCGCACCCGACCGATTCGCGTACAATGGTCAACGGCTTTATGAACTCGACCGAATACAAACTCCGATTCGGCCAGTCGTGAGAAAAACCCGCTCGCTACCGCAGGCAATACTGACTCGAACTGAGCTAGCTTAGTAGAGTCGCCACAAGTTTCATGAAACTTGCGGCGACTCTTTTTCCTCGCCAAGCTTGTCCCGGTCTTCGGTCTCAATCTCACGCCGAAAAAAATCTTGACACCGCGCGCCGCGCAAGCATACAGTCTGGACACTTCCCCGAAGTCAACTGTACAGACCAGCCCCCTAATGAGACCAGCCTTGTCTTCGGTTCTGGTTATCAATGCGGACTGCGCTACGTGCGCCGCCCGCGCGGGCCGTCATGCTCGTCCAACCCTCGCTCGCGCTTGCGCTGATCGTGGCTCCCTATCTTTGGCTTGTGCGCAGCAGCATGCGGTAGGAATAAACATTCGCAGCCTGTCACGGGAGGTCGTAAAAAAATGGTTCATCATCTACGCAACAAGGATCATCAAGGCGGAAGACTGCTCAGCTTAGTGTTAGTCTGTCTGCTCGGTCTGCTCGCGCTCGCGGGCACGCACGCGAAGCTGGCCGGGCCGTTTGCCGCGCTTAAGGCCAGTGCCCAACAGATCGTGCCGGAGGCGACGCCGACGCCGACGCCCGGCACGCGCTATCGGCAGACCAACCTCGTCTCCGATCTGCCCGGCTTCGCGCTCATCCAAGACCCTCTAGTCGTCAACCCTTGGGGCGTCGCGATGACCAGCAGCAGTCCGTTCTGGCTGGCGAACAACGGCACGAGCACTTCGTCGCTCTATCGCGGCGACGTGGGCAGCATCGTCTTCTTCAAACAACCGGGCATGCCGAACATCACCATCCCGGAGACGCCGCCGTCCATCACCGGCGCGGTCGCCAACAACGGCGGCACGTCTGACTTCTTCGTCACGTCGGGCAGCGCATCGGCCCGCGCCAACTTCCTCTTCGCGTCGCTCAGCGGCAAAATCTGGGGTTGGAGTCCTAACGTGCCCGCGGCCGGCTCGACCGTGGCCACGCAGGCCGCGAGCCAGCCGGGGCACGTCTATACGGGTCTCGCCATCGCCAACAACAGCACGGCCAATTTCCTCTACGCCGCCGACTTCAAGAACGGCACAATTGATGTCTTCAACAGTTCGTTCGCACTCCAGCCGACGGCAAGTTTTCCGTTCGCTGACCCGACCATCCCGACGACGGTGGGGAACACTTTTCATCCCTTCAACATCCAGACTCTGGGCGGCTCGCTCTATGTCATGTACGCCAAGTTCGATCCCGTGACGGGCATGGACATTGACGGCCCCGGCAACGGCTTCGTCCGGCGGTTCAACACGAACGGCGTGCGCGATCTGACGTTCGGCATTAATAACGGCCCGCTCAACTCGCCGTGGGGCGCGGTCATCGCGCCCGCCAGCTTCGGCGTCTTCGGCGGCGCGCTCCTCATCGGCAACTTCGGCGAGGGCGGCGCGAGCATCAACGCTTTCAATGCGACGACCGGCGCATTCTTAGGCTCGCTCCAGAACGAGAGCGGCGACGAGATAGAGATTGACGAACTGTGGACGCTCACCTTTGGCAACGGCGGCAACGGCGGCGACCCGAACACGCTCTACTTCTCCGCCGGCCCCGGCGAAGAGGAGCACGGCCTCTTCGGCTCGCTCAAACCCGTCTCGACCTTCCAAACCTCGACCGTGCAACTCAGCGGCGACAACTTTCAGATCGGTGAAGGCGGCGGCGACATTCAGATCACGGTCACACGCACGGGCGACGTGTCGGCGGCAGCAACCGTCAACTTCGCTACCTTCGACGAGAGCCAGCCGGGGCACGCCACGCAGAAGCGCGATTATGAGATCGCCGTCGGCACGCTCCGCTTTAATCCCGGCGAGACGAGCAAGACATTTCGCATCCTGCTCGTGGACGATAAGTTTGTTGAAGGCGACGAGTCGGTGGACATGGCGCTGGTCAACCCGACCGGCGCAGGTCTCGGCAGTCCGAACATGGCCGAGTTGACCATCACGGACAACGACTCTGCGCCGTCCACGACCAATCCGATTGACGGCACGTCGTTCTTCGTCCGCCAGCAGTATCTCGACTTCCTTGCGCGCGAGCCGGACACGGCTGGCTTCAATGCTTGGGTCAGTCTCTTGAACGGTTGTTCCAGTCAGAACAACAACCCGTCGTGCGACCGCGTGACCGTCTCGCAATCCTTCTTCGGTTCGCCTGAAGCCTTAAGCCGTGGCTACTTCGCCATCCGCTTCTATCGTGCCGCCTTCGGGCGCGACCCGCTCTACGGCGAATACATGGGCGACCTACAGCGCCTGAGCGGCTCGACGCCCGATGAGACGGCCGCCTTCAAGGCCGCGTTCGCGACCGATTTTGTCCAACGCAACGAGTTTCGCGCCACACTCGACGCGCTCACGAACGCACAGTTCGTGGATCGTCTGATCGCCAACACGGGCGTCGCGTTCTCGAATCGCGACGCGCAGGTCGCCGCGCTTGACGCGATGACGAAGACGCGCGCGCAAGTCTTGATGGAGACGGTCGAGGCCACACAGTTCGTCCAGAACGCGACCACGCTCAACCGCGCCTTCGTGCTCGCGGAATACTTTGGCTATCTGCGCCGCGACCCAGAAGCGGCCGGCTTCAACGCTTGGCTTAACTTCTTGACCGCGCATCCCGGCGACTTCCGCACGATGGTCAACGGTTTCGTCAACTCGCTTGAATATCGTCAACGCTTCGGCGCAAGCTGAGGACGTGACGCAAATATACGGCTGAACAAGTCTGCGCCCTGCTCTGTTGCTGAACCGAGCGGGGCGCGGCTTCGTCCGGCCATTCTTTGTCCTTGCGTCATCAACGATTTTGTTGTTTGCTGTGCGTGCCTCGCGGCAGTTTCAATTGGTTAGCATCATGAAACGTTCAAGCAAACTCATGCGCCTCTTCAGCCGACTGTTTTTGATCCTGCTCGTTGTCGTCGTACTGCTCGCCGCATGGATCGCGTTTGATCTCACGCGCACGCCGACGACCAACATCCGCCGCTTCGACCCCGACGAAGTAGCGCGACTCGAAACGGCGATGTGGCGCTCCTACTACTCGCGCCGCCGCCTGCGCCTCTTCTTCGAGTTAGGCGAACTGCTGCGCTCGCAATATCACTTCCCCTTCTGGCAATCGCAGCGCGTCGCCTACCACGCCGCCCGCGCCGCCTTCGTCTTCAAAGACGGCAAGACGCGCGCCGACTACGAACGCGCGTTGCCTGATCTCATCGCTTACTACACCGCGATCCGCCGCACGAGCGACGTGCCCTTTGATCCACAACGCGCCGCCGCGCTCGAACTCGAATGGTGGATCATCCATCGCCAACGCGCCGAGCACAAGGAAGGCGATCTGGCCAACGCGCTCGCCGCAACGGCCGCCGAAGTCTATCAAGTGCCGCCTGCCCGCCTCGCCGAACACGCACGCCTCCGCGCCGAAGCCATGACCATCCGCGACGACACGGCCGCCGCAGGCGGCGTCACAGAAACCGACTGGGCGCACATTGATCAACTGTTGCACGACTCTTGGCGCTCGCTTCATCAAGCAGTGAACGAATGAGCAGCGCGTTCGCTAGACTTTCAGTTATCAATCCTTTAATTTATCGTCTCATGCGAAAGTGGCGGAATTGGCAGACGCGCGGCGCTTAGGACGCCGTCCCGCAAGGGGTGGGGGTTCGAGTCCCCCCTTTCGCATTGAAGTTTCGAGCCATGGTTGATCGTTCATTGGCACAATTTTAATGACAGGAAGGATGCCCGGCCCGGTGGCTTGTGCTTGAGTTATCCGGCGGGCGTTTCCGCTTTATGAAGACAGAACTGGTTGATGTGTCGCCGACGCGCAAGGAGTTGAAGATCGAGATTGATGCGGCGGACGTGCGGGCGGAATATGATCGCGTGAGTGATCGTTATGCGACGCTCGCGGCTGTGCCCGGTTTTCGCAAAGGGCATGCGCCGCGTTCGGTCGTGCGCCAGCGTTTTAAGAATGAGATTCGCGGCGAGGTCGTGCAGAAACTCGTGCCGCAAGCGATTCAAGATGCGATCATCGAACGCAACTTGGACGTGATCGGCGAGCCGGACATACATCTCGACAACAGCGAGGGCTTGGACAAACTCGGCGAGCAACCGCTCTCGCTCCACGCGCACGTCGAGGTCTTGCCTGAAGTCGAGCTTGGCACGTACAAAGGGCTTGAGGTCGTGCGGCGTGTGCGCCCTGTGACGGACGAGACGATCGAAGAAGTGATCGCGCAACTGCGCGAGTCGAATGCTTCATTGCAGCCGGTCGAAGATCGCGGCGCTGAAGTTGGCGACACGGTGACAGTTGATTTTCTCGGCAAGTACATCGAACCGCAAGATGCGGACGACGTCAACGTCGAGGCCGTTGACGTAGTGCTCGGCGGCGAGGGCGTGCTGCCGGAGTTCACCGAGCAACTCGTCGGCACGAAGCCTGATGATGTGAAGACGTTCCGCATCAAGTACCCGGAAGATTTCTCTTCAAAGGGACTCGCGGGCAAAGAGATCGAATATACGGCGACGGTGACGGCCGTCAGGCGCAAAGAACTGCCGGAGCTAGACGACGAATGGGCGCGCAGTCTCGGCGAAGAGATTGAGTCGCTCGACAACTTGCGCGCGAAGTTGCGTGAAGATTTAGAAGCGCGCGCGAGGTTTGAGGCCGACCAGCGTGTGCGCGACGAGTTGATGCGAGCGCTTATTGCGGCGCATCAGTTTGAAGTGCCCGCGTCGCTCGTCAAGAGTCAGGCGCGGCGTCTGCTCGAATCCACCGTGCGCAACATGATGCAGCACGGGATCGATCCACGCGACCCGGAGATGAACTGGGAAGGCATGGAGGGCGCTTTGGAAGTAGAAGCAACCGACGATCTGCGCGGCTCGATCCTGCTTGAACGCATCGCCGAAGCAGAAAACGTTGACGTCTCCGACGAAGAGATCGAGCAGGAGATCGAGCGCATCGCAGCAGGCGCGCGGCAATCGGTTGAGCAAGTGCGTGCTGCCTTGACAAAGCAAGGGGGCGAACGTAGCATCGCCGACAGATTGCGCCATCGCAAGACGCTCGACTTGATCGCTGCGTCGGCCGAGATTAAAGATGAGGAGTGGCGCGAAGAAGAACCGCCGACAGCAGCCGAAGAAGCCGACGAGACGGACGCACCAACCGAAGCAACAACCGAAGCGCCGACGGCTGAAGCGGCAACCGCAAGCGAGGCGCAAGCGAGCGCAGAGCAAGATTAAGCTGACGACGATTCTTGTTGAAATACTAACGGCCGATCCCAACTCTGAAATTTCAGAGTTGAGATCATAGACAGTGGGTCTGGAGTTTTAAGTTATGGCATTAGTTCCGATGGTGGTTGAGCAAACGTCGCGCGGCGAACGCGCGTTCGACATCTACTCGCGCTTGTTGAAAGACAACATCATCTTCCTCGGCACGCCGATTGACGATGTGATCGCCAATCTGATCGTCGCGCAACTACTCTTCCTCGAAGCCGAAGACCCGGAGAAGGACATCAACCTCTACATCAATTCCCCCGGCGGCTCGATCACGGCCGGCATGGCCATCTACGACACGATACAGTTCATCCGCCCCGACGTGACGACCATCTGCGTTGGCCAGTGCGCCTCGATGGCTGCGCTCTTGTTGACCGCAGGCGCGAAAGGCAAACGCTTCGCGCTGCCCAACTCGCGCATCCTCATCCATCAGCCTTCGGGCGGCGCGGAAGGGCAAGCCACAGACATACGCATCCAAGCCGAAGAGATCATACGCATGCGCGAGTTGACCTCGAACATACTGGCCAAGCACTCGGGCCAGCCCTTCGAGGTGATCGAGCGCGACGTCGAGCGCGACCGCATCATGTCTGCGATGCAGGCGAAAGAGTACGGCTTGATTGACGAAGTGATCGTCCACCGCGAATAATCTTGACAACGCTGCGCGGGCGCGTCTCGATTGATGACTCACCACGCCCGCGCATCTTTATGCTATAGTAGTTCCCTGACGACGCGGCTTGAGGGTCGTCGCGAAAAGTTATATCGCTCTCAAGCCCGCCCGCCCGTCCAGTTCGTTAAACTTGATAAGCTGAAACGATCCCGTAGTCAGAGACCATCAAGAGGCCCCCTGAAAACTTATGGTACGTCGAACCGATGACACGTTGCGCTGTTCGTTCTGCGGCAAGTCGCAGAACGAAGTGAAGAAGCTCATTGCCGGCCCGACTGTCTATATTTGCAACGAGTGCATTGACATCTGCAACGAGATCATCACCGACGACCAGCAAGCCGAAGCGGTCGCCTCGCGCCCGCCGCTGCCCAAACCGAACGAGATCAAATCTTTCTTAGACGAATACGTCATTGGACAGGAAGAGACGAAGAAGCGTCTGGCGGTCGCCGTCTATCAACACTACAAACGGATCGAACTGGCGCGGCGTCGTTCAGACGTAGAGATTCAAAAGTCGAACATCTTGCTTATCGGCCCGACCGGCACGGGCAAGACGCTCCTTGCGCAGACGCTCGCGCGCATGCTCAGTGTGCCCTTCACTATCGTTGATGCGACGACGCTCACGGAAGCGGGCTACGTCGGCGAGGATGTCGAGAACATCATCTTGAAACTGTTGCAGGCCGCGAACGGCGATGTGGAGCGCGCGCAGCAGGGCATCATCTACATTGACGAAGTTGATAAGATTTGCCGCAAGGACGAGAACCCTTCGATCACGCGCGACGTGTCGGGCGAGGGCGTGCAGCAGGCACTCTTGAAAATTTTAGAGGGCACGGTCGCCAACGTCCCGCCGCAGGGCGGACGCAAGCACCCGCATCAAGAGTTCTTCCCCGTTGACACGACGAACATTCTGTTCATCTGCGGCGGCGCGTTCGTCGGCCTTGAAAAAGTGATCGAGCGACGCATGCGCAACAAGTCGTTCGGCTTCCGCGCCGAAGTTAAAGGCAACGCCGCGCGTTACGCCGATGCGCTCGCGGCCGTGCAGCCAGAAGATTTGGTCAGGTACGGTCTGATTCCAGAATTTGTCGGTCGGCTCCCCGTCGCCGGTGTGCTGCACGAATTGGACGAGGCGGCGTTGATGCGCATTCTCACCGAACCGAAGAACGCGCTCGTCAAGCAGTACCAGAAAAAATTCGAGTACGACAGCGTGCGCCTGCGCTTCACGGACGACGCGCTCAAAGCGATTGCGCGCCAAGCGGTCGAACGCAAGGTTGGCGCGCGGGGCTTGATGATGATCATGGAAGAGTTGTTGCTCGACGCCATGTACACGCTGCCGTCGCAGAAGCGCGTCAAAGAGTTCGTCATCACCAGCGAGATGGTCGAACGCCGCCGCGCCATGCCCGGCGAGTCGCTGGCCGGCGTGGATGAAGCTGCATAATCAAGGGGTGCGTTCTGAGAACTAAAAAGGATTGGTAAGTCTCACATGCGTTGCCCCCAATGCTGGAATGAGATTCCATCGGAATCTGCTTTTTGCTTGCACTGCGGCCATGAGGTAGCGGCCACACGCGCCACGCCGCGCAAGGTTACGCCATCCGGTCAACTACCATCGAATCCACCATCATCTTTCACACAACCCGAACCTACTCCGACAAGATGGACGCCTTTGATGATCATGTTGGCGATGTTCGGAGCACTCGCGGGTGTTGTCGGTTGTGTGGTTTTTATTGTTGCATGGCTTTCACCAACACAAAGCCAGAACAGCCAAACAAATCATAATCTACCGCCGCGTCCCATTATCGTTTACGTGACGCCGACGCCAACGGCTACACCAACTCCAACAGCTACGCCAACACCAGAAGACACACCAGCGCCTGTTTACAATCCACCACCGCAGAATATACCAGCGCCACCCGCTCCTGTTGTGCCAAGAATTTTAACGCCAGAGGTATTCACCGTTACAGCCGGACAAATGCGTTGGTGGAGTTTTCAAATCAATCGGCCTGCTAGAGTCGTCGGCCGCTTTAGCGTCGAACGGCACGACATAATAGTTTCGCTTGTTGATGTACGTGGCGGCCAACGTTACGATTCAGGCCGCGCTCAAGCTGACTCTATCAACATTCCATTACCGCCCGGCGAGTACAAGCTTACGTTCGATAATAGTTATGCCCTTTTCTATTCAAAGTCGGTCACAGCCCACTTTGAAATCGTGCCACAGTAGAGAATGCTCAGAAGAGCTAACATTCAGAATCCCAAGCTCACCAAAGGACATTTATGATGAGAAACGTCGTCAGCGTATGCGCGCTTCTGTTTCTGCTCGCATCCATCGTCGCGCCGCAAGGCGGCAAGCATCCGTGCGAGAACGCGGGTTCGCAGTTTGAGGCGACCGAGTGTTCGGCGCGTGAATATAAGAAAGCGGATGCGGAGTTGAACCGCGTCTATCAGCAGGTGATGAGGCAAGAGGACAAGGACGGGCAGGCGCGGCTCAAGACGGCGCAACTCGCATGGATTAAGTTCCGCGACACCGAATGCGAGTACGAGTCGGGCGATTATATCGGCGGCACGATCCAGCCGATGGTCGAAAACTTCTGCTTGACCTCTGTGACCAACGAACGCACACAGCAACTTAAAGAGATTCTGAAAGAAAAGACCGCGCGTTAGATGTGCGTGGCGCAACTTTGATCTTTCGCTTAGTGGCGCGTTCGGTTGAAATCGTCTAAAATCTAGTTTGTCCGAAAGGGGCGGCAGTCTCCCCGCCTCGAACGGTTGCATGAAGGCTGCAAGAGGAAGCCGATCATTTAGCTTTATGGAAGAATACTCAGACCATACTCCCACAGACATCGCGCGTCTGCCGATGGTGCCGATCCGCGATGTCGTCATCTTCCCGTTCACGAAGGTTGCGTTCAAGATCGGACGCGCCGGCTCGATCCGCGCACTCGAACAGGCCTTAGCCTCCGACCGCACGATCTTTCTCGCCACACAGCACGATGCCTCGATTGACGAACCGTTGCCCGCGCAGATTTACGCCGTCGGCACAATCGCGCGCATCCTGCAAGCCACAAAGCAGGAGAACGGTCAGATCAAGGTCGTCGTCGAAGGGCGCGAGCGCGCCACGACGATTCGCGTGGAGAACGACAATGGCGCGTTCACTGCGACCGTGCGGCGTGCGCCGACGGCGACCGAGACAGGCCAACGCATCGAGGCGCTCACGCAACGCATCGCGCAACTCGTCGAACAGCACATGCGGCTTGCGCCCGACACGCAGACCGACGCGCTGCAAACGGCCATGCGCAATCAAGACCCGTCGCATCTCGCGGACGCGCTCGCGTCGCAGTTGCGCATCACGGTCGAAGACAAACAGGGACTGCTCGAAATCTTCTCGCTGCATGGTCGGCTGCAACGTCTGATCGAGATTCTCGAAGGCGAGGTCGAGAAGCGGCAACTTGACCGCACGATTCAGGCGCGCGTTAAGCGGCAGATGGAGAAGGCGCAAAAAGAGTATTACTTGAACGAGCAGATCAAGGCCATCCACAAAGAACTCGGCCGCAAAGACGAGAAGGCCGAGATGGAAGACCTGCGCAAGAAGATCGAAGAGGCCGGTATGACCGAAGAGGCGAAGGAGAAGGCCATACAGGAACTCCATCGTCTTGAAGCGATGCCGCCAATGTCGGCCGAAGGTACAGTCTCGCGCACCTATATTGATTGGCTGCTGAGCGTGCCTTGGAAACAGAAGTCGAAAGAGATCAGAGACCTGAAAAAGGCCGAAGAGGTCTTGAACGACGACCATTACGGCTTGGAGAAGATCAAGGAGCGCATCCTTGAACACTTGGCCGTTCGTCAGTTGGTCAAAAATCCGAAAGGCTCGATCCTCTGCTTCGTCGGCCCGCCCGGCGTCGGCAAGACGAGTCTCGGCAAATCAATCGCGCGGGCAACGGGGCGTAAATTTGTTCGTCTGTCTCTCGGCGGCGTGCGCGACGAGGCAGAGGTTCGTGGTCATCGCCGGACATACATCGGCGCGCTGCCGGGTCAGATCATCCAGATGATGAAGAAGGCGGGCACGGTCAACCCGGTTATCTTGCTTGATGAAGTGGACAAACTCGGCGCGGATTTTCGCGGCGACCCATCGGCCGCTCTGCTTGAAGTGCTCGACCCGGAACAGAACAACACGTTCCAAGATCACTACTTGGATGTCGAGTACGATCTCTCCAAAGTCTTCTTCATCGCGACAGCGAACGTGCTGCACACGATCCCGCCTGCGTTGCAAGACCGGCTCGAAATCTTGCGTCTCTCCGGTTACACCGAGCGCGAGAAGTTGGAGATCGCCAAACGCCATCTCGTGCCGAAGCAGGCCGAAGGCAGCGGCTTGTCGGTTGACCAAGTTGAGTTCACGGACGACGGCATACTCGAAATTATTCGCTCCTACACCCGCGAG
>Ga0209153_1000020_pt1 | contig 82756 bp, 70 predicted proteins | sample GraSoiAngelo_120_FD_185877 | JGI IMG/M metagenome (GOLD analysis project Ga0209153, IMG submission 185877) | Grasslands soil microbial communities from the Angelo Coastal Reserve, California, USA - 14_0919_09_20cm (SPAdes) (version 2) | ecosystem: Environmental > Terrestrial > Soil > Grasslands ... | reverse complement strand
GGTTGATTGGCGAGGAAGTCGCCGCCATAGACCGTGTCGTCGAAGTGCTTCCAAGGCGAGTCGCCTTCGCCTTTGGTGTTGACCGCGCCGTTGATGCCGCCCTGCGCGCAGACCGAGTGCGAACGCTTGACGGGCACGACCGAGAAGAGATCAACCGCGTGCCCGCCTTCGGCGATCCGCATCGCGGCGGCGAGACCCGCAAGGCCGCCGCCGACGATGGCGATGCGCATGTCTTTGCTTGGTGTCGCCATTATTTGATCAAGCCTCCCAACAACCCTCCGTCCATCCTGAAGGCAAACGCCGCGTTCACACCGACCGCAAGTAGAAACACACCGAACGCGATGCAAGCATAGCCCAGCACGCGCTGCGCACGCTCGCCGATCACGATGCCCCAATCAACTGCGAACAACCACAGTCCGTTTGCAAAGTGCCAGATCGTCGCCGCGATGCCGACGATGTAAACCGCTAAGATGATCGGGTTCAAGAATTCACCTTTGACGATCTCGAAACCTTGTTGCCAGTGGTCTGCGACCGACAGATTGTTCAGTCCCGGAATCATGCCGAAGCGGAAGTTGAGCACGTGAAAGGTAATGAAGAAGAAGAGAATGATCCCGGTCAGGCGTTGGATCGTGTAGAACCAGTTGCGCGGGTAAGGATAGTGCAAATTGTTCGGGCGCGCTTCCCACGTGATGAAGAGGCCATAGACCGCGTGATAGATGAGCGGGATGAAGATGCCGCCGATCTCGACAAAGAGAATGTACGGGATCGACTGCAACTCCTTCACGGCGTTGTTGAAATCTGCCGGCCCAGTGAGCGCTTTTGAATTAGTGTAGAAGTGCTCAAGCAGAAAGACGCCGAGCGGGATGATGCCCGACAGTTGGTGCAGTTTGCGCAACAGAAAGGTGCGACTCAAACGGACAGCCATTTCAGGAAAGCCCCTCCTTCGCCAACGGCCGATGAAAATCATCAGCCGCAATCGAGCGTAGGTCTGCGCGTGTGTTCGCGCATCGGTTAACAGCTTGAAGTGGAACGCACATGATTATAGAGCGCGCGGCCGGAAAAGCAATTACCAAAGGGCGTGCCCGGCCAGCACATGCGTAACTTCATCAACCACGAAAGCACACGAAACAACACGAGAACAGAGCGTGCGCTTCGTGCGACTTCATATGCGTTCGTGGTTTAAGCGCCTTGATAAGTTTAGCCCGCAAGTATTGCTCGGTAAAATGAAAAAACTAGCGCACTTTGTCGCGCCAAACTTATAATCCGCGCGTGCAGATCGAAACACTCAAAATCTTTTGCGACCTAGTTGATTCGCAAAGCTTCACGCGCGCGGCCGAAGCGAACTACGTGACGCAATCGGCCGTCAGTCAACAGGTGCGCGGGCTGGAGACGAAGTTCAAACGCAAACTGTTGGAGCGCGTGCGCGGGCGGCGCGAGGTGCGGCTGACGAAGGACGGCGAGGCGTTCTATCAGGAGAGTCGCAACGTCGTCGCCGCGTACCTGCGGCTCGAAGAGCGCATGCGCACGCTCACCGGCACGATCAGCGGCGCGGTGCATGTCGCGACCGTCTATAGCATCGGCTTACATGAACTGCCGCCCGCGATCCGCCGCTTCATGGGGTTGTACCCCGAAGCTAAGATCGATCTCGAATACAGTCGCACGACGAGCATCGTGCGCGATGTGCTTGCCGGCACGGTCGAGCTTGGCGTCGTCGCTTATCCGAAGCGGAAGAGCGGGCTAAAGGTCGTGCCCTTGAAAGGCGACCGGCTGGTATTGATCTGCCCGCCTAAACATCCGCTTGCGAAACAGAAGCAGGTGAACGCACGCGCACTCGACGGGCTAGACTTCGTCTTGTTCGAGCGCGACATCCCGACGCGCCAAGCGACCGACCGCATCCTGCGCGCGCACGGCGTCAGTGTTCATAAGGTGGCCGAGTTCGACAACATTGAGACGATCAAGCGCGCGGTCGAAGTTGGCTTCGGCGTGGCGATTGTGCCGCGTCCGAGCGTGCTTGATGAACAACGAAGCGGCCAACTCGCCGTCGTCGCGCTCGCCGAACCCGAATGGACGCGCTCGGTCGGTCTCATCTATCGCAGCGACCGCACGCTCGGCACAGCCGCGCGCAAGTTCATCGAACTGTTGACGGAGACAAGCGAAAAAGTAGGTCGAGAGGATTAAGCAACTGACTAACGAACTCACATCAATGACCGCCGTTCGGCTGCTCGCACAGATGCGCGCGCATGAGGTTTCGCCGGTCGAGGCGTGCGCGGCATACTTGCGCCGCGCCGAAGAGTTGAATCCGCGTCTGAACGCCATCGTGACGTTCGCGCCGGATGCGTTGGACGTGGCGCATGAGGCTGAGCGTCTGCTCATGCGTGGCGGAGATGTGCCAACGCTCTGCGGTCTGCCGCTCACGATCAAGGATACGATTGCGACGCGCGGTTTGCGCACGACCGGCGGCACGCGCTTATTCGCAGAGCATGTGCCGGCGGCGGACGCGCCGGCCGTGGCGCGTCTGCGGCGTGCGGGCGCGAACATCTTGGGCAAGACGAACGCGAGCGAGTTGGCGCTCGATTATGAATCGGAGAATCCCGTCTTCGGGCGCACGAACAACCCGCACGACACGGCGCGCACGCCGGGCGGGTCGAGCGGCGGCGCAGCGGCATCGGTCGCCGCGTGCTTGTCTGCATGTGATGTGGGGAGCGATCTGGCCGGTTCGATTCGCATACCTGCGCACTTCTGCGGCATCTTTGGTCTCTTGCCCACGGCCGGGCGCGTGCCGAACGCAGGCCATTTCCCACCGCCCGACGGCCCGATGTTTGCGCACGAAACCTTCGGCCCGTTGGCTCGTTGCATTGATGATCTTGAGTTGTTGCTGCATGTGCTGGCGGATGAAAAGAATGATATTAAACTGCGCCGCGACGAGCCTGCGCTGCGCGGTCGTCAGTTTGCTTGGTACACGGACGACGGCGTTGCGCCTGTGACGATGGAGACGAAGCAAGCGGTTGCAGCAGCGGCGCAAGCGTTGAGTGCGGCGGGACTCGTGGCCGTTGAGGCGCGCCCGCCGGGCGTCGAGCGCGCGCCTGATCTGTGGCTGGCGTTGTGCGCGCGGGCGGTGCAGCGACAGATGTGCGAGTTGTACGCAGAGCGTGAAGCACTGGCCGGCCCTTCGGCGCAAGGTATGTTGGCGCGGGGCACGAATGCGCCGCGACAGACGCTCGATGATTACTTAGCTGCATGGTTCGAGCGCGACCGCTTACGCGGCGAACTGCTCGCATGGTTAGAGACAACGCCGCTCGTCGTCGCGCCGGTCGGCGCTGTACCGGCGTTTCCGCACGGCGCGCGGAAGGTGTCGGTTGATGGCCGAGAGGTGAGCGTCTGGCGCGCGTTCAGTTATGCGCAGACTTATAACGTGTTCGGTCTGCCTGCGGTCTCCGTTCCCGTTGCACGCTCAACAGAAGGTCTGCCGATTGGCGTGCAGATCGTCGGACGCCCGCACGCTGAAAGGGAAGTGTTGACCGCAGCGCGCATCGTTGAGTCCGCGCTCGGTGGTTGGCAGCCGCCACAGCTTGCTCTTTCAACCGACGGGCATGATCCGTTATAGTTGCGCCGCAAAATGCACCCGCTCTGTGCTTCTATACGCTGCCCGCAAATTCGGAGGTGAACAATGGAAGTTTTATTCGTGTTCTTCATTCTTTTCGTCGCGATCTTCGCGCTCGTCGTCGCCTTGAAGACGATCAAGATTGTGCCGCAGGCGACCGTCATGGTGCTCGAACGCTTCGGGCGCTTCGACCGTTTGGCGTCGAGCGGCTTGAATGTGATCATCCCGTTCTTCGAGAAGCCGCGCGCTGTCTATTGGACGAACATACGCCCCGGCATCACATCGATTGACCTGCGCGAGCAGTTCCTAGACCTGCCGCCGCAGCCCGTTATCACGCGCGATAACGTGACGATCCACGTTGACTCGGTCGTCTATTGGCAGATCACCGATCCGATCAAAGCGGTCTATGAGATGAACGATCTCGTGGGCGGCATCGTGCAGTTGACCATCACGGGCATGCGCGCCGTGATGGGCGACATGGATTTGGACCACACGCTCTCGCAGCGCGATCAGATCAACGCGAAGCTGCGGCTCATCTTGGACGAAGCGACCGACAAGTGGGGCGTGAAGGTGACGCGCGTGGATGTGAAGAACATCAACCCGCCGGAAGACGTGCGCATCACGATGGAGAAGCAGATGACGGCCGAGCGCAACCGGCGCGCGCTCGTCCTGCAAGCCGAAGGCGACCGGCAGGCCGCCATCACGCGCGCCGAAGGCGAGAAGCAGGCCGCAGTGACGCGCGCAGAGGGCGAGAAGCAGTCGGCGATTCTGGCCGCAGAGGGTTCAGCGCAGGCGCGTCTGCGCAACGCCGAGGCCGAAGCCGAAGCCATCGCGCGCGTCTCACAGGCGATGCTCAATCACGGCAACCCGGCGCAATATCTGATCACGAAGAGCTACATCGAGAGTCTGAAAGAGATGGTGCGCGGCAACAACTCGAAGGTCATCTTCATGCCGGTCGAGACCTCGACCATGCTCTCAAGCGTCGGCATGATCAAAGAGATGTTTGCCGAGACCGGCGAGCAGCGCACCACGCAAACAGAGCAGACGCCGCCGCGCCCGCGCCAACTGCCGACGTGAGCTTGCCGCACGCTGGAAGCGCAATAGGTAAAGTGGGCAAAGAGGAGCAGCAATAATTTGCGCTCCTCTTCTGCGCTTTGCGCGAGATTTACTATTGACAATAATTTAAAGCAGGCATATGTTTCCCGCGCCTGCTGATCGGTTCTATTAGTCTCACGCTACTTCGCTAGGCTGGTGCGGTAAAAATATGGAGTCTGGGTTATATGCAAGTTCTCCGCAACAAGCATCCCCGCAAGATATTAACCGACTGGACATTCATTGGCATGATCGTTGGTGCCACTGCTTTAATTGTCTCAGTAGCAATCGGTCGAATATCTTTTGGTAATATAGTACTTGGAGTGCTTTTGGCGGTCTGGATAATTACCCTAGTACTGTTATACGAACGCGTGTTGGAAGTATTAGCAGAATCTAAGAGCAGCCGACAAAAAGTGTTGAGTGAAATTAAGAAACTTCAGATTGAATCAAGAAATGCAATAGTCACCCAAACGCTTCCAGTAATTTCAATGGAGGCTTTTGCACAACTTGAATCCCAGCTTACAGAAGGTGACTCGGTTCTAGTGTTTGCGAATACCCTTGAAGTAGATTATCAACCAATGTTCGATGCTGTTGTTGGCAATCTCAAGAAAGGGGTCATTTACAAATACATTCTATTTAAAGAAGAGCAAATTGATGATTGGGAAAGATTTATACGATTGCTCAAGAGAGAGGAAGTGACAAATCTCCCTGAAGCTGTGTTTGCAAAGTCTCGGACTGCGACCCTTTTAAGATCATCAACTGCGATTTATGACTATGAAGACAATAATCGAAAGCCTGATGGTTTCTGCGTTTTAGAAACCACCCATGTATTTGATACATGCATCATGTTATCCCAAGTGGTGGCGAAACAAACAAGAGACGCCTACATCAAAGTGTGGAGAATGCTAAGTGCAGAGAATCATGTTGTGAATTTGCCGCTTGAGGAACGCATTCCTCCTAAACAACTCGACTCTCCTTCTACAGATCATACTATAGAAATTCCTCATAAACCCCTAAAGACAGCAGAATCTACTGATCCAGCAAAAACATAGAAGCCTTGATTAAATGTTGTTGAAAATGATCTAGTAAGGAGTCAAAACACAAGGAGTAGAATTTCAAGACGGCATCAATACTGCGTTGAGATTTACGCGGAAGCGCATTAAGAGCATCATCGCTACTCTTTACAATACCATTTAACAACTCATTCAAACGGAACGGAAGCCAAGCGGTTTAGGCCATGTTCCGTCTTTGCTCTATTCAGGCAGGCCGCTTGTCGGCTAGGTTCACGCGTACCTGTTGCTTCGGGTTGCGGCTGCCTGTGGGGAGACGGTTCTCCCTTTAAGCCTTGCCGCCGTTCTTGGTCGGTGCTTTCTTACTCCGCTTGATCTCGTCACGTCTGACCCCGCCCGCTTTCTCGTACTCGTTGCTGTTCTTGCCGTGTCTGGCCCCGACGCCGGCCAGCAGGCGCGCGCTCATGTCGCTCGTCTGCTTGAGCAAGGCGTCTAAGTTGTTGCCTTTCTCGTCCAAGACGGCGATGGTCTGGTTGTAGTCGTCTTGGGCCGCCTCCGCCTGTGCGATCAGTTGGTCGAAGGCCGCGACTGATAGCCCGCCGCCCAAGTCGAGCGTCGAGGAGATGGTCTTGAGATTGTTGGATCGCACAATAGCTTTGGCGATCACGTTAGAGATACGTCTGGTGCGCGGCATTGAATGTCACCTCCTAAATTGTTAATGATCGTGAAGAAACAGGTGCGCGTGAGCAGAACGCCGGGAAGTATAAACGCTTTTCGGGAATGGGCAAGCCCTTTTTTCCGCCCGTGAAGGCTTTTATCGTATGGAAATCGGGCAAACGGGGCGGGGAAAAGGGTTTTCGAGCACGCAACAAGAGCTTTTGGACATTCATTAAGAGCTTTTCAACGTCCAAAAGCTCTTAACGAGTGCGCAAAAGCTCTTAACGGACGTTCGATAAGAGCTTTTGAACATCCAAAAGCTCTTACGCAATGTCTGAAAGCTCTTATCGGGACTTCAAAAGCTCTTATCGAATGTTCATTAAGACCAAATGGAAGCTCTGTTAGAGCTTTTCAGCGTCCAAAAGCTCTTAACGAACCTTCAAAAGCTCTTACGGAACGTCCAAAAACTCTTAACCAACGTCCGAAAGGAGCAAACGAATATCCGTTAAGAGCTTTTGCAGCCTTGTTAGCTTCTCACTGCTTGCGCCGCACGCCTGCACTCTTCGCCCGACTTGGCAGCTTGTCGGGCAGGTCTAGCTCATCATCGATCAATACATCAGTCGAGATGCCCACCAACCGAGCATAGTGTAACAACACAGGTAGGGGCGGCTCACTCTTCCCTATCTCGTAATCGGAAATCCGCTTCGGTTCCGAGAACCTATCAATATCTAAACGTCTGAATAGTTCTGCTTGAGATAAACCCAGCCTCAGCCTGATCGCTACAAGTTTTTCAGCAAGCCGTTTTGGTTTTGGTCGCGGCCTTTTGCCCATCAGGAGTCACCTCCTTTTGCTGCGTGCCGCATACTTGCGCCGGATGTTCTTATGCTTCACGTCGCCCGGCAGTTTGTCAGGCAGGTCTAGTTCGTCGTCAACCAGAGCTTCCATGTGGACGCCTGCGACTTCAGCGTAGCGCAGAAGAATTTCTAGCGTTGGCTCACGGAGTCCCGATTCAAAGCCGGAGATTCTTGCGTAATCAATCTTGTCTTCGACTCCCAATCGTTTGAGCAACTCACTCTGAGTAAGATTAAGCGCCAGCCGAATATGCCGTAGCTTCTCACCTAAGCGTTCGGGTTTGGAGCGCACGCTGCCCATCAGGAGTTGCCTCCTGACAGAGCAACGGATGCGAGAAAATGCTTGCGCCCGTTTACAGTTGTAAATATAATGCAACTGCGCAATCGCTTCGCCGTGAGTATGAACCTTTCATGCTCAACGGCGACGCTCATTTCACTCCGTTAGTGGGCTTGAGCTACGCATCCGACCGTTGCCGTGTGTTTTCAAAGATAGAACGGGCGCAAGGATACCACAGATGTTCCTCACGATTCTGCATGTTGAAGATAACCCGCTTGTCGCTGATGCGATCAAAGACCTGCTGGCATTTGCAGGCTGGCAGGTGACGCTCTGTAGTGATGGTCTTACTGCCCTGCGTGAGTTGCAGAGTGCGACGCATTACGACCTGTTATTGCTTGATCAGGATGTGCCGCATATTGACGGCTTTCAACTCATCCGGCACGCCCGCACGCTCAAGCACAGACGACATACGCCGATCATCATGTTGTCCGCGAGTGATCATAGGGAAGCAGCACGGCGAGTTGGCGCAGACGCATTCTTACAGAAGCCGGAAGGCGTTAAGGAGTTGGTCAGTACCGTTATCCGGTTATTGCATCAGGGTGCGTGAAGGTGAGCACGCACCCTGCGCTGGCACGTCTTTTCAGGCCGTGGGGACTGTGCCGCGTTGGCCGCCATGATTTGGGGGGGGCATGGCGGCCAAAACTTTGGCCGCAGTATCGGGCGCGCGCGCATGAATTATGATCGCTGGTTCATGCGCCGCTCGCGCGGCGGCTATTAGAAAAGCTCATTGAGTTGTGATAATAACTCCGGCACAGTTCTTTTGCAGGAGGCTACCAACATGAAAAGCTCGGGTCAGCGTGCGCTCGTCTGTCTATTATTCTTCATCTGCGCCTTGTCTGTCAGTTGCTCATCCGCGCCGACTAAGCCGCCGAAGGCGGTCAAGACGGTGGCTTTCATCCCCAACACCTATTCCGACTTCTGGAAGATTGTGCGCAAGGGGTGTGAGAAGGCCGACGCCGAACTGCCCGACGTGGCGGTCAACTTCCAGCCCCTCTTCGGGGGCACAAAAGAGGAGCAGAATCGGTTCATACGCGAAGCGCTGGAGCGCGGCGACGATGCCATTGCGATCAGTCCAATTGATCCGGCCGGCCAAAAGCAGGTGCTCAACGACGCGGCGAAGAAGGCCGTCGTCATCACACAAGACAGCGACGCGCCGGATAGCGGGCGCGTGTTGTATATCGGCGCAGACAATCGTGCCGCCGGGCGGCAGGCCGGAGAACTGATCAAGAAGGCTCTGCCGCAGGGCGGGAAGATCATGGTCTTCGTCGGCAAACGTGAAGTGCTCAACGCGCAGGAGCGTTTCGACGGGCTGAAAGAGTCGTTGCAAGGCTCAAAGGTCGAGATCGTCGATCTGATGACTGATGACAACGACCCATCGCGCGCCAGAGATAACGCCTACCAGACGCTGAAGAAATATCCTGACATCGCCGGCATGATCGGGCTGTGGTCTTACAACGGGCCGGCCATCGTGCAAGCGCTCAGACCTGAGAACATGCTCGGCAAGGTCAAGGTCGTGTGCTTCGACGACGAACGCGAGACGCTCGAAGGGATCAGGACGGGCGCGATCTACGGGACAGTGGCGCAGCAGCCATTTGAATACGGCTATCAGGCGGTGCAGGCGGCGGCGAAGATTCTCCGGGGCGACCGCTCTGTGATCCCGGAGAGCAAAACGATCCTCGTGCCGACAACCGTCGTGCAGCGCGAGAACATCGTTGATTACACAGACAAGTTGAACAAGTTGCTTGGCAACGCAAAGTAGCTCAGAGCGCCGCTGTTACTCTGTGATGCTGCCGGCGAGTGTGTGGCGCGAGAGCAGTGTGTATTGCGAGCCGTTGGAGGTGAGGTCGCTGCGCATGATGGAGAGTGCGTTGACGGCGAAGGGCAAGGGCGCGAAGCCGAGTTGCTGGTGATAGCGTGCGAGGCGGCGCGCGGCGGCGTTCGCGGTGCGGATGCGGGCCAGCGTGACGTGCGCGTGGAAGGGGCGCGGGTCGCGCGCGAAGCCTGCGGCGACGCATTCGGCTTCGAGTCGTTCGTGCAAGCCGGCGAGTTGCCCTTGCGAGTCTTTGATGCCGAGCCACAAAACGCGCGGGTCGCGCGTTGGCGGGAACACGCCCGCGCCTTCAAGCGTCAACTCGAACGAAGAGACGCCCGTCGCCGCACGCGTCGCCGCTTCGGTCAATGCAGACACACGCTCCGCCTCAGTCTCACCTAAGAATTTCAACGTGACATGTAACTTTTCTTCGCGCTCCCAACTTGCTTTCACCTGCGGCGCGCTCGCGCGCAATCGTCTGAGTTGATCGTAAGCGCGCACACGCACCACGTCCGAGAGGGCGATGGCGCAGAAGAGACGCAGACGCGGCGGCTGTTCGTTGGCCGGCATAGTTTAATCGCTTGTCGCTTTAAGGTGCGGGCGTGAGTGTGAGCATCTCTTTCGTTGCGGCGGCGACGGCCTGTTTGCTGAACGGGAAGACGTGCGTGGTGACAGCGCGCCAGTCCGCAAGTTGATCCGTCCAATGCGGACTCGTGGGCAGGCCCGATTCACCGAGCGCGATGCCTTGTTGCGTCTTGTCCCAGTCAGACGGATCGGCGATGAAGCGCATCGAGACGCTTGCGCCGACGTTCGGCGTTGCGCCGACGATGCTACCGCTTCCATTTTGCGGGAAGGGCGCGACCACGAACTGTTGCCCGATGAAGGGCACGGCGGCGAGCGGGTGCGGAAAACGCGCCTGCGCGTAGCGCCCCCAAGTCCATTGCGTCTCATCCGCGCCGAGTCGTTTCGTTAGAGCCGCCCGCGCATCGTCGTAACAGGCGCGCAAGAGCGCGCCGTAATCTTTGAACTCCTTCGGCAACCAGTCCGCCGGTCGCTCCGTGATCAGATGTTCGATATAAAAATCATTTGACCAAGTGAACTGCTTCGCGCGCTCCGCACCGAGCAGCGCCGCCAACATGCGTTGCGCGAACGCGCGGCGCATCTCCGCAACCCACGGCGCGACGCGCGAATCAGCCGTGACGTGCCCGTCCCAACTCGCCAACGCCAACACGTCTGCGCGCAACTGTGCATCGCCAGCCGTCTCCGCGACAGGCGTTAAAACTTCGGCCGCCTTGTGAGCGAACGTCTCTCCGCCGATTGAACCGACATCGCCCTGTATGGCGCGCAGATCGTCGGTTGTGATCTTCACATTCTTCGCTTGTAGCAGGTCATAGATGCGGCGCGCGCGATAGGGCGCAGCCCATTGGTGCGTGAGAAAGTATGGATAACTGCGCCCGACGACGCGCTGATTCGCGGTGACGATCAAACCCGAAAATGGATCGGTGACGTGCGGCAGTTCGTCAAATGGAATGTAACCCGTCCACTCGCCTTCGTCCGTCTCGCCCGCGTATGGGACGCTGCCGTCGCCGGACTTGCGGATTGGGATCATGCCTGCGCCGTAGTAGCCGATGTGCCCGGCCGTATCCACATAGACGAAGTTCTGCGTCGGGCCTGTGTAGTCGCTCAAGGCGGCGCGAAACTCATTCCAGTTGTGCGCGCGATTCAACTTGTAGAGTGCACGGAACTCAAGCGCGTGCGGATCGAGCGCCGTCCAGCGCAGAGCATAACGCGCGCCATCTTTATTTAAGATGATGGGGCCGTGGCGCGTGACCGGCACGTCGAGCGTGACCGTGTCGGTCGAGTTGTCTGTGAAGCCTTTGCGCACCTTGATCTCTTCGTGGCGCAGTTCGACGGGGCGCGGCCCCTGCGGCGTCATGTAGGTCTTGCCGTCAGTGCTGAACTTTTCGAGATACAAGTCCTGCACGTCCGGGCCGAGGTTGGTCATGCCCCAAGCGCACTGTTCGTTGTGCCCGATGATGACACCGACGCCGCCCGGCGCAGTCACCCCCGCGACGTTTATGCCGGGCGCAGTCAGATGCACCAGATGCCAGATCGAAGGCGCAGACGGCGGCAGGTGTGGATCGTTGGCGAGCAGAGGCTTGCCCGTCGCCGTGCGCCCGCCTGTGATGACCCAGTTATTGCTCGCCGCGTGGTCGGGCAGGTAGAGACCGACGCGCGTGAGCGAGCTTTCAGTCGTCGCCATGACGCGCGCGAGTTCTGCGAACAGACGGGCCTGCGTCGGCACAGCTTGCGGGATGGCTGCGCGCGTATGTGTCGTCGCCTTCTTCTCTATGAACACATCGTTGCCGACTACGACCAAATCGAGCGGCGTGTATTCGGCGAGGAGCAGCGCACGTTTGTCGGCCGGCAGATCGCTGAGCAGTGAGCGCGCGAGATCGGCCGGCCAAGTGGTCGAGAGCGCCTCGGCAAAAATTTTGCCGATGATGATCGAGTCGGCGGGCCGCCAAGGGCGCGGGCGATATTGCAGTATCTGAAACTCCGGCGGCAGCGACTTCGCATCGAGCGAATCCGCATAAGCGTTGACGCCGGCCGCATAGGCTTCGACGATTACGCGCTCAGCCGGCGCTAGTTGCGCGGCGACTTGGTCTGCCAGCGCGCCGAAGCCGTAGGTGCGATGCTGTTTGTCTTGGTCGAGCGCGAGCGGCCCGAGCACTTCGGCGAGTTCGCCGCGCGCCGTGCGGCGCAGCAAGTCCATCTGCCACAGACGGTCTTGCGCGGTCGCGTAACCTTGCGCGAAATAGAGGTCTGCTTCGTTTGCGGCCTCTATGTGCGGGATGCCGCGCTCGTCGCGCCGGATGGTGACCGGCGCATGCAGGCCCTTGAGCGCCAGCGTCGGCGCGTTGTTATTTGGCGCTTGCGCGCGCGCAATGAGCGCGGGGCGCGAAGGGGCATTGAATAGTGTCAGCAGCAGGCAGCAGGTGAATAGTGTTCGGCTCATCGAATCGGGGTGGCGCGCGGGCTGTCGTTTTAACTGTGCGCCGGGCGCTTTCGCAAGGTGTGTGCGAGCGGCGGGATGGTAGCACAATAAAGCAGTAGGCAGTAGGCGGTAGGCAGTGAAGACAAAGAACAAAGAGCGGTTTCGTCTTAAATGTTTGTTGCTTTCACTGCCTACTGCCTACTTTAATGATTGTGTCCCTTGCGCTGCGGCGAGACGCTGTTGCTCGGAGGCTGACCACAAGCAGAGTGTGCCTACGTCTTGCGGCGTGAGAATGGCGTCGCAGTGCATCAAGGTGTAGCTGTCGAGCGGCATGATGCCTTGCTTGGTCGTCTTGCAGATGTCGCCGAGCAGATAGGCGGCCTCTCTGTCATTCAAACGCGCCCAGTCGGAGAAGTTCATGTGCCTGCGTCCATGACGGACGTGATCCGTCACAGTCCAAGAGACGGGCGCGACGTAGCTGTACCAAGGCCAGCGCGTCCGGTTTGAATGACAGTCGTCACACGAGCGCGCAAAGATCGCTTTGACTTCCGGTGTCACGTTGAGACGCGCCTCAATCGCGCGCGATTCGTCCACCGTTGGGTTCGTCCGCGCCGTGCGCGAAAATTGCAACAACACGAAACCGCACACAAGCACAATCACCGTCCACTTCAACAGCCGCTTCATCGTCTCGAACCTCCGTCTCGAATAATTAGACGGAGGCGCGCCGACCGTTCTTCCGTTTTGGCTCAGTGAGCGGGTGAGTGCAGCGTGAGATCAGTTCAACACGGAGGGCACAGAGTTTTTATGCGCGTCTTTATTGCCAAAGATGGCGCCAAGCTTTGCGCACGGCGGGAAAACTTTCGGGCAGCCATTTGCTTTCGAGATCGTCTTTCCAGCGCGTGAGCATCTGTTCGTCTAGGTGCAGCACGCCATCGCGTGTGACGCTGTCGGGCGGCGGCGACAACTGCGCGAGCCGTTCATAGACGCGTGCGCGCTCGTCGCCGTCCACGCGCGGCAGCAAGTGCCAGAGCGTGAGCGTGTCGCGCACGCGCGCTTCTGTGAGCACAATCTTCAGCGCATCGTCGCCGCCTTGTTTGAAATCGAAAGCGGCGAGCGCGTGTAGGAAATCATCTGAGGCGTCTTCAAAGAAGGGCGTGCCGGGGCCTGTGCCCGGCGCGGTCGCGCAGGCTGCACCCGCCGGCACGATTGATTCGCGCGCGCCCCGTTCGAGCGCGACATAACCCATCGTGACGTGCAAGAGGCTGCGCCCCGCATCATCAACTTCAAGCGTGTAAGCGCAGCCGAGATCGGCGGCGACGGCCGAAGGCGTGTCCACGAAGAAGAGGCGCGGCGGGGCCCAGATGCGTGCGTGCATCGTGCCGCGTGCGAGTTCGATGCGGTGCTCTGTGGGGCGCGTCTCGACCAGACGGATGCGCGTCTGCGGTTCGACCTCAACCTCGCCGATGCGCGCGACGCTGATCTGCGCGCGCGAGTTGTTGTCTGTCTCCAGCCACTCGCCGACCGCAAGCTGTCCACGCTCGCCGATACGCTCGCGCCCGATCTGCGGCGCGCCCGCCAGCCGCGCCACCTCCCACGAAGGCGCGTTCGGGCGCAGATAGAACCAACCGCCGACGAGACACGCGACGACGAGCGCCGCGAAACTGACGGCCGCCGTGCGCGCCCAATTGGCAAAGAGCGGCGCAAGTCGGCGCGGTGTTTGCGTAGCCGTTGGCGATGCGACATGAACTGGCGCTATGTCGGGTGCTGTGTCGTGCGCGGTCTGTTCAGTCTGCTGTGTCAGCGCCGCTTCGAGCTGCGGCCAGATCGTGTCGGGTGCTTGCGCCGTTGGCAGTTCACGCATGAGTGCGATGCCGAGTTTGATCGCCTCATACTCGCCGCGACAACGCTGGCATACAAGCAAGTGTTCGGCGACGCGGCGCGCTTCCGTCGGCGCGAGTTCGTCGTGACAATAAGTGGATAACAGTTGCCGGACGTGTTGACGAAACATCTTTTACTTCTCAATCTCCTTGCCGCAACGCGCCGCGCAGATGTTGCAGTCGGCGCGCGAGCGCCTTGTGCCCGCGATTGAGGCGTGAGGCGACCGTGCCCTTCGAGCAGCCGAGCGCCGCCGCCATCTCTTCGTAAGACAGCCCCTCGAAATACTTCAACAGGATCGCCACGCGCAGCTTCGGCTTCAACTCTGCGACCGCCTCCTTAACGCGTTCCGCCGTCTCGCGCCGGGCAAGCTGCGCTTCCTGCGCTTCCGACACGCACACTTGATCGAACGTGAACGTCTCATCAAGCTGGCTCAGCCGCCGGACTTTACGTTGCTCGTCAACGCAAGCGTTCGTCGTCAGCCGGTAGAGCCAAGTTGTAAACTCAGCTTCTGAGCGGAACTGTGCGATCTTGGTGAAGAGTTTCAAGAATACTTGCTGCGTGATGTCGGACGCTTGCGCCTCGTTGCCGCCGAAAAAATAGAGCGCGATTGCATAGACGCGATCCTTGTAGGTCTCGAACAACAACTGAAACGCCTCGCGGTCGCCGCGCTGGCAGGCCGCGATCACGCCCGTCTCAATCTGTCGGTCGCTCATAAGGGCGACAGGCTCCATCGCTCCCTCCGCGCGAATTGGGCTACCGACCGTTAGACGCAAGAGCGGATCAAAATCTTCCATCTTCAGCAATCCAGCACAAGCGGTACAGACTTATTGGTTGACGATGTGTTTGACTGCCACTACAATTCGCCCGGCGTGAACGTCAAGCGTCGAAGCGAGACGCGAAGCGCCAGCCATTACATTCTGAGCGATAGTTAGACAGTCAACGCTGATCATGTCTCCGCGCCGACATCGCTTCGTTCGTTGCTGCTGTGCCGCACTTTTCATCTTAGTGTGCGCGACGGTGAGTCTAGCGCAGCAACGCCCGCTCATCACAGAGGATGTGGACATCATCCCGCCCGGCTCTGTGCGACTGCAAGTCGGGATAGACTTTTTTCAGGACGCGAAGTTTCCACTCTCCGGTTTGACGGGCGATCTGACGCGCGTCGGCGTCGTCGGCGTCAACGTCGGGCTGTCGCCGAACGTCGAGTTTCAGATCGACGGCGTGTTGCAGAATTTCCTGAGCATCAACCGGCGCGCGGCAAACCCGGCCATCAACCTCACCGTCGCGCCCAATGCGAGCAGCACAAGAGACGTAGGCGACTTTCGCCTCTCGACCAAGATCAAACTGCGTAACGAGACGCGGCGCAGCCCTTCGCTCGGCTTCAAATTCGGCGTCGAGTTGCCCAACTCGAATCAGGCGCGCGGCATCGGCGTGAATCAGACGAACGCTTTCGGGCTGATCCTCGTCGGTAAAAAGTTCGGCCACGAGGATCGGCTGAATCTGTTCGGCAATCTAGGTCTCGGCATCCTAACCGCGCCCGTCAATCAGTTCACGCAGAACGACGTGCTGCTCTACGGCATCGGCGGTCTCTTTCGCTTAAACGACCGCATCAACCTCGCGGGCGAGGTCAACGGACGCGCCAGCACACGACGCGGCAACGCGCCGCTCGGCACCGAACCGCAATCGCAAGCGCGCCTCGGCATGCAGATCAAAGCCGCCGGCCTCAAGTTCGACTTCGCTGGTGCGGCCGGGCTGAACCACTTCAGCCCGCGCTCCGGCGTCACCTTCGGCGTCACCTACGACTCGCCGGTCATCTTCGCGCCTGTCAAATAAAAGCGGTGACAAGTGACGGGTGACAAGTGACGAGTTAAAATGTTTTTGCTTGTCACTTGTCACCCGTCACTTGTCACAGTGGTTCTATGTTTCACTGGCTGTACCACATTGCGCGCAACCTGCAACACTTCATCGTGCGCGTGCCGATCTACGTGGCCGCGCCGACGATGATCTTGATCGGCGCGCTCGATTCGTCTCTGCTCTCGCTGCCTGAGATCAACGACTATCTCGTCGTCTGGCGTTGCTACAAAGACCCCGCGTCGGTCTTTCTCTTTCCGCTCTTTGCCGCCGCCGGGTCGGTACTCGGCAGTCTGTTGCTCTACACGATCCTGCGACGCGGCGGGCAAGCGGTCTTGCGGCGCAAGTTTCGCACGGAGCACATCGAACGGGTCGAGCGCGCTTATGCGCGGTTCGGGTTTCTGACGTTGGCTGTGCCGGCGGTGCTGCCGCCGCCGATGCCGTTCAAGATTTTCGTCGCCACGGCGGGCGCGCTCGAATATCCGCGCTGGCGTTTCATCATCACGATCATGATCGCGCGCAGCCTGCGCTACTACGTCGAAGGCGTGCTCGCGGTCTTCTACGGCCGGCGCGTGCTTGAATTCCTGCACGACTACGGCCTCTTGATCCTCGGCGGCGCGGCGACGCTCTGCCTGCTCGGACTGGCGATCTATTTGCTGCTCAAACGCTGGCAAGCACGCTCGACAACGACGACTGCGCCCGCGCCGACTGATGCGGTTGATTCTGCGCAAGGTTAATCTGATTTTGTCTTTGAAAGGAAACTATCTCTGGTGAAATTGTTTCATAAGGTCGGTGGTGCGCTGCAACACTTGGCGCAGTACCTCGTCACATTCGGCGCGGCAGGCTTGTTCGTGATCGCGCTGCTCGACTCGGTGTTCGTGCCTCTGCCGGGCGGCGTGGACGCAGTGATGATTCTACTGTCGGCGACGCGCCCCGCGTGGTTTCCGATCTATGCGGCCGGCGCAACGCTCGGCTCGCTCATCGGCTGCTTAATCCTCTATCACATCTCGCGCCGTGCTGGCCGGCGCGCACTGACGCGCTTCTCCGAAGCGAAGCAAGCGCGCGTGCATGAGTTGATCGAACGCTACGACGTGCTCGCAGTCTTGGTCGCGTCGTTGTTGCCGCCGCCTTTTCCGTTTAAGCTGTTCGTCGTCTCGGCTGGTGTGTTCCGCTTCAGTCTGTTGCGCTTCACCATCGCCATCACCGCCGGGCGCGCTTTTCGCTTCCTGCTTGAAGGCTATTTGGCGGCGCGCTACGGCGCACACGCCAAAGATTTACTCGCGCAGTATTACCCGTACATCGGCCTCAGCCTCACGGCGCTGCTCATCGTCGGCTTCGCCATGCGCAATCTGTTGAAGAGCAGAGGGCAGAGATTAGAAGATGTCCAAAGTCCCAAATCCAATGTCCAATGAAGCAGCGATAAGATTGGCCGCCGCCCGCCGCCGACTTTAGACTTTAGACTTTAGACTTTGGACGTTGGGCTTTGAACTAATGATCGGAACTTGCGCGCCGAAGCGAGATCGCGGACGCCTTGACGGTCGAGTTGCGCGAGAAGGCGGATGAAGATTTCGGCGGTGGCGCGGGCGTCGTCGGGCGCGCGGTGGCGATTGGGGATCGAGACGGCGAAGTGTTCGGCAATGGTGTGCAAGCGATGATTGACGAGTTCGGGCATCAACCGCCGTGCGAGCTTAACCGTGCACAAGTGTGCGTTGCACATGCGCTGGCCCGGATAGACGCGCGATAGTTCATGGTTCAGAAAGCGCACATCGAACAGCGCATTGTGTGCGACGAGCACGCTCATGTCTGCGAACTGTAACCACTGAGCCGCGATCTCTGCGAAGCGTGGCGCGCCTCTGACCATCTCGTCGTTGATGCCCGTAAGACCGACGATGAACGAAGGGATCGGCGTTTCGGGGTTGACCAGCGACTTGAACTCAGCGACGATGCGCCCGTCGCGGACGCGATACGCACCTAGCTCCATGATGCGCCCGGGCGGCGTGCGCGCGTCGGTCGTCTCAACGTCAACGACGACGAAATCTGTATCACAGAGCGCACGCGCTTCGGCGTCTTCGCAGAGCAATTCAACCATGCGCTGCTCGACGAGCCGCATGCGCCAGTCGTCTTTGATCAACTCCGCGACGAGCAGCGCGGCAGACAGCGTATCGAGGCGCGGCAGGGCAAGGATCAGTTCGGCCAGTTGCTCGACCGGCGCACGCCCGCCGCAGTCGCGCAACAGTTCAACGGCGTCTTGCACGAGCGCCGAGTCGGAGACGAGGTTACGTGGCAGCGACATCGGGGCGGCATTGTAGCACGAAGCAGTGGTCAGTGGTCGGTGGTCAGTGCTCAGTTAAGACAAAAGCTGATTGCACTGATCACTAACCACCAACCACTGACCACTTTTTATTATGCAAGCAACGGAGGTCATCGAACGGTTCAAGCGGACGGGCGCGCTGCTCGAAGGGCATTTCGTGTTGACGAGCGGGTTGCATAGCGAGCGTTACCTGCAATGCGCGCTCGTCTTGCAACATCCGCCGGAGGCGGAAGCGTTCGGGCGCGCGTTGGCTGAACGCTTCCGTGCAGATGGCATGGAGACGGTTGCTGCGCCGGCCATCGGCGGCATCGTCATCGGTTATGAAGTGGCGCGGGCGCTCGGCGCGCGCTCGATCTGGACTGAGCGCGAACAAGGGCGCATGACTTTGCGGCGCGGTTTCATCGTCCGACCGGGCGAGACGATCCTCGTCGTCGAAGACGTGATCACGACGGGCGGCTCGACGCGCGAGACGATTGATGCTTTGCGGCTAGCCGGCGCGCGGGTCATTGCCGCCGCCTCGATCATTGATCGTTCGGGCGGACGCGCCGACGTGGGCGTCCCGCGCATCGCCCTCGCCACTTTAGACGTGCCTGCGCTCGTTCCTGCCGCCTGTCCGCTCTGCGCGCAAGGCGTACCGGCGATCAAGCCGGGAAGTAGAAAAGCAAAGGATAATGGATGAATAAGAACAGTAGGCAGAAGGCAGTAACAGCAATGTGTCTTCACTGCCTTCTGCCTACTGCCTTCTGCTTACTTCCCGTCATCCCTCATCCCTTATGAATTACAAGCTGACGCTCCAGTACGACGGCACAGACTTTCACGGCTGGCAGATGCAGGGCGCGGAGCGGACGGTGCAGGGCGAGTTGACGCGCGTGTTGTCGTTGTTGGATGGGCGCGCGGTCGTGGTGCATGGCGCGGGACGGACGGACGCGGGCGTGCATGCAGAGGCACAGGTGGCGAGCGTCGAGTTGCAACGCGAGTTTGCGCCGGAGAGACTGCGCGCGGCTGTGAACGGGAATCTTGCGCCGGATGCGCGCATCATCGCGGTCGAACATGTGCCCGCAGATTTCCACGCCCGCTATTCGGCGCGGGGCAAGACCTATCGCTATCGCATCTTCAACGCGCCTTATCTCTCGCCTTTCCTCGCACGCTTCGCGCACCAAGATGCCCGTGCGTTTGATCTCGCACGAATGACAGAGTGCGCGCGTCTATTTATCGGCGAGCATGACTGGACAGCCTTCTCCGCCGCACAGTCGGACGTGCAAACGCGCGTGCGACGTGTGACGCGACTCGACGTGTCCGAGCGTTGGAGCAACGAAGGGCGCGGGCGCTTGATCGAGATTACTGCAAGCGCCGACGGCTTCCTGCGCTACATGGTGCGCTCAATCGTCGGCACGCTCATGGAAGTCGGGCGCGGCGAGCGCGACGCGGGGACGATCACACGGGCCATCGCCGCAGGCGACCGCGCGCTCGTCGGCGCGACCGCACCGGCTAAGGGCCTAACGTTGGTCGAGGTGCATTACGACGACTAAGCGATAGCGCACCGGTCTAGTCCTGCGTTAAGATGCGGCAGCAGATCGTTAAGAGAACTATCATGCTCGCGGATTTTGCAGACGTGATTGAGTCGGGGTCGCGCGACGAAGCGTTATTGGCACGCATCGCGTGGGATCGTCTGCCGCGCCACGTCGGCATCATCATGGACGGCAACGGGCGTTGGGCGGCGCAACGCGGGCAGCCGCGCATCGCCGGTCATCGCGCCGGCGTCGAAGCTGTGCGCGCGGCTGTTGATACGGGCGCGCGGCTCGGGCTTGGCGCGCTCACGCTCTACGCTTTTTCAACCGAAAATTGGAAGCGCCCGCGCCTCGAAGTTGATGCGTTGATGCGCATGCTCAAACGCTATCTGCGGCTCGAACTCGAAGAGATTAGTCGGCAGCACATACGCTTTCAAACCATCGGGCGCACCGCCGCGCTCGAACGCAGCGTCCAACGCGAGATCGCGCACGCCGTCGAACAGACGAGCGCGAACCGAGGGATGGTCTTAAATGTCGCGCTCAACTACGGTGGGCGCGCGGAGATCGTTGACGCTTGCCGCGCCGCGATCCGGCGCTTGCAACGCGAGGGCCGTGCGCCCGAAGAGATCACGGAAGAAGAGATCGCGCGCGAGTTGTACACGCATGGCCTGCCCGAACTCGATCTGCTCGTGCGCACGAGCGGCGAGTTGCGCATCTCGAACTTTCTGCTCTGGCAAGCTGCGTACAGCGAGATTTACGTGACCGATGTTTTGTGGCCCGACTTCCGGCGCGTGCATCTGCTCGAAGCCGTCGTTGAATATCAACGCCGCGACCGGCGCTTCGGCGGGCTGCAACTCGTCGCCAACGCAAAATAATTTTGTGAAAGGCTTGCGCTAATCTTTCCTTGAATGGCCTCTGAACAAAAGGCGCGCATCATCACGGCGGCAATCGCGCTGCCGATCCTGATCGCTTCGATCCTGCTTCCCGTACTTGAACTTGTGTTCGTCGGTCTCGCCTCGGCCGCGCTCTTGATCGGACTCTATGAGTTCTGGCTGCTCGCGCGCCGCAGGCAATTAAAACCTGAGACGACTTTGGGACTGGTCTTCGCCGCCGCGCTGCTCGTTGCATGCTACTTCAACTGGCCCGTGCGTGAGCCGCTGTTGCTGTTCATCGCGCTGGTGTTGTTGACGATGACCGCGCTTGCGGCAACGATGCTGCGCGGCGCGCCCTTCGAGCAACTGCTCACTTCCGTCGGCGCAACTGTGCTCGGCGTGCTCTACATCGTCGTGCTCGGCGGGCACATCATCGCCGTACGCTCGGGCTTCCAACAAGCGCTCGCCGCGAAGCTGCTCTCGTTCTTCTTTCTGGTGTTGATGGGATCGGACACGGCCGCTTATTACACGGGGCGCGCCTTTGGTCGGCGCAAACTCGCGCCGAGTATAAGTCCCGGCAAAACTTGGGAGGGCGCAATCGGCGGCATGACAGCGAGTCTGCTGGCGGCGCTGGCGGCGCACTATCTCTTTTTTCGTGAGTTGAGTTTGCCGGCCGCTTTGCTGCTCGCCGCAGTGATGAACGTGTTTGGCGTGCTCGGCGACTTGACCGAGAGTGCGCTCAAACGCGGCGCGGGCGCGAAGGATGCGGCGAAGGTTCTGCCCGGTCACGGCGGCCTGCTCGATAGGCTCGATAGCTTGCTCTTCAACGCGCCCGTCATCTACTATTTCGCCGTCTATTATTTCGGCGTCGCTGGCCTAAGATAACGCTGCCGCCCGCAGTCAATCCCTCGGACGTTCAATGTCGAACGCAAAACTATTCCTGCTCGTCGGCGGCCTCATCGCGGGTCTCTGCCTGCTCATCCTGCTCTTCGTCGGCGCAATCGCAGGCATCGTGTTCTACTCCATCGAGCACAGCGCGGCGACGCAGGCGGCCGAGAATTTCTTGCGGCACAACGAAACTTTGAAGCAAGACATCGGCGAGGTGCGTGAGTTCGGTTGGTTCATCAGCGGCCAGATCAACGCGCAAGGGACGGACGGCGTGGCCGGTCTGCGTTTGAAAGCCATTGGCACACGGCGCAGCGCATGGACGACCGTGCGCTTAGTTTATCGCAATGGCGGCGACTGGCGCGTGGTCGGCGCTTGGTACGTGAACGCTGAAGGGCGCACAGTGCCATTGCTCGATCCATATACCTTTGAGTCTAGCGCGCCGTCGCAAGAAGCTGTTTATAGCGGTACGAGCGATGCCAGCTTCGCCAGCGATGTGCTGCAATCGCCTGAACCCGTGTTGGTCAGGTTCACGCAGGTAAACGCGGGCGATTCGGCCGGCGCGTTCATGCGACTGGCGACGAAGTACGCGGGCCGCGTGCGCTTCTTTGAACTCTACATCGAGAGCAACGAAGCGACGCGCCGCCGTTATAACGTGAGTATTGTGCCCACCTACATTCTATTCAAAGACGGCGCGGAGCAAGGACGGCTCGCCGGCGCGCGCTCGGAGCAAGACCTGTCACGCCTGCTCGACAGACAGTTGCAGAGATGAAGACACGCGGCATCGCCATCATAGGCTCGACCGGCTCCATCGGCTGCAACACAGTCAGCGTGGTGGAGGCGCTCGACGGTCGTTTCCAGATCGTCGCGCTCGCCGCCGGTCGCAACATCGCCAAACTCTGCGCGCAGATCGAGCGCCACAAGCCCGAACTCGTTTCGGTCGAATCCGAAGCATGCGTTGCCGAGTTGCGCGCGGAGTTGCGGCGCAGACAGTTGAGCGAGCCGCGCATCGCGGTCGGCGAAAGTGGTCTGGTCGAAGTGGCGACGCACGGGCGGGCGGATTGTATCGTCAGCGCGACGGTCGGCGCAGTGGGTTTTGTGCCGACCTTGCGCGCGCTCGAAGCAGGGAAGCGCGTCGCGCTCGCCAACAAAGAGACGTTGGTGATCGCGGGCGAGTTGATGACGCGCGCCGCCGCACGCGCGGGCGCGGAACTGTTGCCGGTTGATTCCGAACACAACGCACTTCATCAATGCCTGCGCGGCGAGCAGCGCCACGAGGTGCGGCGTCTGATCTTGACTGCGTCTGGCGGCCCCTTTCGCACGCGCACGCGCGCAGAGATGGAGCAGGCGACGGTCGCCGAAGCGATGCGCCATCCGACTTGGACGATGGGCGCGAAGATCACGATTGACTCGGCGACGCTGATGAACAAAGGTCTCGAAGTGATCGAGGCGCACTGGCTCTTCGGTTTCGACGCGGACGCCATCAATATCGTCGTCCATCCTGAATCGGTCGTCCATTCGATGATCGAATTGGTTGACGGCTCGGTCATCGCGCAACTCGGCGTGACCGACATGCGCCACGCCATTCAATACGCGCTCACCTATCCCGAACGTCATCCCAACCAACTGCCGCCGCTCGATCTGACCAAACTCGCCACGCTCCATTTTGAAGCGCCCGACTTCGAGCGCTTCCCCTGCCTCGCGCTCGCCTATCGCGCCCTGCGCGCGGGCGGCACATATCCGGCCGCGCTCAACGCGGCGAACGAAGAAGCCGTCGGCGCGTTCCTCAGAGGCCAATTGCGTCTGACCGACATTCCGCGCGTCATCGAGCGCGTGCTTGACCGGCATGAAGAACGCGCGGTGACGGATTTGGATGTTGTACTTGAGACGGATCGGGCAGCACGTATGGCAGCGGCGCAGGAGATCGCGCGCGTCAACGCGGGCGAATTGGTTCAGCCGGTCGTTGGTTTAGAGTGACAGGGAAGATTTAAGCGCAAAGGACATAGAGAGAGGCCGCAAAAAGCGCAAAGGTTTTCTTCTGCGTCCTCTGCGTTCCCTCTTCACGTCCTTTGCGGTTAAATCTTTTCGCTTCACTTTAGACTTTCCAGCCTAATTCTCGTAAACTCATCATGCAACGGCGTGCAGGGGTCGCGCCTCTAAATGTTCTGTGTGTGAAGGGCAGTAATTCGAGAGAGTCCACATGTCTGATTGGCTTAGTTACATTCCAGCCTTAATTTTGATCCTCGGCCCGGCCGTCATCCTGCACGAGTTCGGCCACTTCATCGTCGCCAAACTGCTACGGATTCGCGTCGAGACCTTCTCGGTCGGCTTCGGCCCGCGTCTGTTTGGCAGACGCTGGGGCACGACCGATTATCGCGTGAGCCTCGTCCCGCTCGGCGGCTACGTCAAACTCGGCGGCGACGAATCGAACGCGGCCATCGAAGGCGAGGGCGAGTCCAACATCCCCGCGCATGAACGTTTCGACCTGCGCCCGCGCTGGCAGAAGTTTCTCGTCATGGTCGCCGGCCCCGTGATGAACATCTTGACCGCGCTCGCCATTGTCTTCGGCGGCGCACTCAAGAACGGCGTGCCAGCTTCGCCCGTGCCGGTCGTTGATCGCGTGGCTGAGGGCGGCCTGTCCGAGCGCGCCGGTCTCAAACCCGGCGACCGCATCATCACGTTCAACGGCGTCGCAGACCCTTCGTGGCAGCGCATCAAGGACGACGCGAGCCTGCGGCCCGAACAGCCTCTGCCCGCCGTGGTCGAGCGCAACGGGCAACGGGTTGAGTTGACGATCACGCCGCGCAAGGAGGTCGAAGAGGGCGAGAGCATCGGCACGCTCGATTTTCGGCCCGATTACGGCGCGCTGCCTGTCATCGTTGATGGCGTGCTGCCAAGTTCGCCCGCAGCCAAAGCGGGCTTGCAAGAAGGCGACCGCATCCTGAGCATCAACGGCGAGCCGGTCGGCGACGAAACGGACGTGCGCAGCGTCGTCCGCGCGCACAAGAACGAGCCGTTGCGCATACAGATCATGCGCAACGGCCAACAGCTAGAGTTGACGACGGGCGCGGAGCGTCTGGACGGCGACAAGATCGGCGTCAATGCTGCGGTTGATCTGCCACAGGTGCCGGTCGGTTTGGCGGGCGCGGCGTCGTATGCTGTGCGGCGCAACGTCGAGATACTGCGCATGACGGGCGAAGCGTTCGGCCAGATTTTTCGCGGGCAGCGTTCGGCGCGCGAGTCGCTGGCGGGGCCCATCGGCATTGCGCGCCAATCGTCGCACGTGATCAAGCAGTTCGGTCTCGCGGGCTTGTTCAGCATGCTCGGCTTCCTGAGTTTGAATCTAGGGATCGTCAACCTGCTGCCGATCCCCGTGCTCGATGGCGGCGCGATCTTCTTGTTGCTCGTCGAGGCGGTGCTCGGTTGGGTCGGCTTGCGCATGTCCATGCGCCTGCGCGAACGCATCCAACTCGTCGGCTTCGTCGTGCTTTTTCTGCTGATGAGCTTCGTCATCACGAACGACCTGCTCAAAGAGGTATCACTGCGGCGCAACGCGAACGACAAGCCGGCCGCGACGGGGAAATGAGTTCAAAGTTTCAGGTTCAAAGATCAAGGTTCGTCTGACCTTGATCTTTGAACCTTGAACTTTGAACATTAAACCTATGCGTACATCTAAAGCAGTCAAAGTCCGCGACGTGCAGATCGGCGGCGGTGCGCCGGTCGTCGTGCAGTCCATGACGAAGACGGACACGGCTGATGTGGCAGCGACGGTCGCACAGATCAATGAGATGGTGCGCGCAGGCTGCGAGATCGTACGCTTGGCTGTGCCGGATGATAATGCAGCGGCGGCGCTACCTGAGATCAGACGGCGCGTGCCCGAAGTGCCGCTCGTTGCGGACATACATTTTCATTACAAGTTGGCGTTGAAGGCGGTCGCGGCGGGCGTTGATAAGCTGCGCCTGAATCCCGGCAACATCGGCGCGATTGAGCGCGTGCGCGAGGTGGTGCGCGCCACACAGGAGCGCGGCATCCCGATCCGCATCGGCGTCAACGGCGGCTCGCTCGAAAAAGATTTACTGCGCAAGTACGGCACGGCGACGCCCGAAGCGATGTGCGAGTCGGCGCTCAGGCACATACACATCCTCGAAGATTTGAACTTCACGGACATCGTCATCTCTTTGAAAGCATCGGACGTGCAGCGTACGGTCGCCGCTTATCGCCTGCTCGCGTCGCAGGTTGATTACCCGCTGCATCTCGGTGTGACCGAAGCGGGCACGGCCTTCGGCGGTACGATCAAATCGTCCATCGGTCTCGGCATCCTGCTGCACGAAGGCATCGGCGACACGATTCGCGTCTCGCTCGCGGCAGAGCCACAGGAAGAGGTGCGCGTCGCTTGGGAGATACTGCGCTCGCTCGATCTCAGAAAGCGCGGCGTGACGGTCGTCGCTTGTCCGACGTGCGGTCGTCTGGACGTGCCGAACTTCGTCGAGATCGTAACGGAGATCGAGCGCCGGCTCGCGCACATCGAAGAGCCTTTGCATCTTTCGATCATGGGTTGCGAAGTGAACGGCCCCGGCGAAGCGCACGACAGTCAACTAGGCGTCACCTTCGGGCGCGGCGTCGGCATGATCTTCAAGAACGGTCGCCCGATGCGCAAAGTCGCGGGCGCAGACATCGTCGAAGCATTCGTCGCCGAGACTGAAAAACTGATTGCCGAAGGTGCGACGGCAAAGACAGAATTGCAGCCAGAGCTTGTGACAATCAAGTAATCAAGCAAGTGAAATGAGATCGGATCAGACGGGCAGCGCCGCGAGATGATCGCGGCGCTTTCGTTTTTCCCTGCGATATTCAAGCAGGTATGGCCGCCATTGAAAGCAAGAGCGCGTCCGTGGCGATGCGGCGGTTGACGTTGACGGCGAGTTGGGCGCGCAACTCTTCGATGCTTGCGAGCCAAGCGGTGAAGCGGCGGTTGGTGACGCCGCCGCTCAGGCGCGTGAGTCGTTCGCGTATGTCATCGTTGACGATCTCGGCTTTGGGATCGAGCGCGAGTCGCCATGCGTCGTGAATCAACAACTCAAGTGCGTCGAGGCTCGGTTCATAAACATCTTTGCGTTTGGCATCGCTCAAGTCTTCGGCGGCGCGCAGGAGTTGCACGCGGTCTGAACGCGCAGCGAGGGCTTCGAGCACAGTGAGCATCGCATCGCGCTGCTCGCGATATTGATCAAGGTTGAGCGACAGTGCGCGCCCCAATCTTCCTTGCGCGAGTTGCGCCGCGAGTCGCGCCTCCGTGCCGGCTCGTTGCTTGTGCTTGACGAGATATGCTTCGATCTCGCCGGCCGTGAGCGGCGCGAAGCGAATTAATTGGCAGCGCGAGCGAATCGTGGGCAGCAGGCTTGCCGTCCGCGTGGTCAGCAGAATCAGATGCGCGCTCGGCGGAGCTTCTTCAAGCGTCTTCAGCAGCGCGTTACCTGCCTGAGCGTTCATCCTGTCGGCCTCTTCGATGATGATGACGCGCGCGCGTCCTTCGTATGGCCGAAAGTTCGTCTCGCGCTCGACGGCGCGCGCTTGATCGACCGTGATGAAGCGCTTCTCAGGCCGCACCAGTCCGACATCTTGATGCTCGCCCCACGTGATCAATCCAGTTGCCTCGTCGCTTGCGTTCGCGAGCCGCGCAATGCGCACGCACGCGGAGCATTCGTCGCACGCTTCGACGCCGCGCGGCGTGCGACAGTTGAGCGCCTTCGCCAATTCCAACGCGAATAGCTTCTTGCCCACGCCCTCTTCGCCCGCAAAGATGAGCGCGCCGGGCACGCGCCGTTGTTCGAGCATGCGCCGCAGCACAGCGCGCGCGCGTTCGTTGCCGATGAGTTGGTCAAACATAACAATAGAGGTCAGAGATTAGTTCCAAGTCCAATGTCTCAAGTCCAATGTCTCAAGTCCAATGTCTCAAGTCCCAAGTCAATTGTTTGCCGCCGCAAGCCGCAGACATTAGACTTGGGACATTAGACATTGGACTTGGGACTGACCTCTGACCTCTGACCTCTGCTTTCGATCAATGGCATAACTAGCTCAAGCACGCGGGCGTGCGTCTCTTCGATGGAGCGGGTGGCGTCTATGACGCGGACGCGGTCGGGGTCGGCGGCAGCGATTTGCAGATAAGCGTTGCGGACGCGCGCGTGGAAAGCTTCGTCTTCGGCGTCGAGCCGGTCGCGTGCGTCGCCTTCGTCTGCACGGCGCTTGTGGCGCGCGAGGCTTTCAGCGACGGGGAGATCGAAGAGCAGAGTCAAGTCGGGCATCAGCCCACCGGTTGCGAGCGCGATCACTTCATCAATCAGCGCGGGCGGAAAACCGCGCCCCGCACCTTGGTAGGCTACGGTCGCATCGGCATAACGATCTGAGAGCACGACGTGGCCGGTCTCAATCGCCGGGCGCACGAGTTGACGCACGTGCTGCGCGCGGTCGGCGGCGTAGAGCAGCAATTCGGCGAGCGGGTCAACCTGTTCTTCTGTGTCGAGCAGGGCAGCGCGCAGGCGTGCGCCGAGCGATGTGCCGCCCGGCTCGCGCGTCACGATCACATTAATCCCGCGCAGGCGCAACTCGCTCGCCAGCATGCGCAGTTGTGTGGACTTTCCGCTCCCGTCTATGCCCTCGAAGGTGATGAATGCGGCGGCCAAAGAAAGACTCCGTGAGAGTTTAGATTATTTCGCGCGACGGTGTTCAATCGCGTGATGAACTGTCGGCTGGTTGCTCGCCGCCGGCCGGCTCGCCCGCTTGCGTGGCGCGCAACTCGCCGCTCTGCCGACGTGCATGTTGGATGGTCGAGATGGCGTGTTTGAAGATCAACTGTTCCTGCGCGCCCGATTCCAGAAGGACGGAGAACTTGTCGAAGCTCTTGATCCGGCCTGATAGCTTCGCGCCGTTCATCAAGTAGATCGTGACCGTATCGCGCTCGCGCCGCACGGTGTTCAAGAACGCGTCCTGAATGTTTTGGGGCGCAGGTCTCGTGTCCACCACAACTCACCGCCTTGAACCGTAGAAACTATTTTCCGGTTTGCGTCAGCTTACAACAGGCGCGAAGAAAGGGGAAGAGAAAAGGTCTTGAGAACTCACGGGGGGGCGATCAAGCGTGTGTGTTTTGATCACCGTGTTCAAGCTGCCGCTCGATGAGTGCGGCGACGTGCGCCTCGACCGCCGGGTCGTCGCCGAAGCCCTCGAGCCATTCAACGCCCGGCTCGCGGCGAAACCAGGTCAGTTGACGTTTGGCGTAATGGCGCACGTCAAGCTGCGTCTGTTCAATTGCGCTTTCGAGCGTGCGCTCGCCCCGCAAATGTTCAATCGCGCGCCGGTAGCCGTGCGCGCCGAGCGCGTTCGACTCGGTCGGCACACCGGCGGCGAGCAGACGCCGCACCTCTTCGACTAGGCCGGCTTGGAAATGTGCTGCGGTGCGTTTGTTGATGCGTCGGTAGAGTTCTGTGCGCGGCGGATTGAGCGCGAAGACGCGGAGGCGCGCGACGACGGGCGACGGGCGCGCGCGCGCGGGCTGCTGCGCAGAGATCGCGCGGCCAGTCTGCAAACGAACTTCGAGCGCGCGCTGCACACGTGACCAGTCACGCACGTGCAGACGCGCGGCCGTTGCGGGATCAAGCCGGCGCAGCAACCTATGTATGTGTTCAGCGCCGCGCGCCTGTCTGAGTTGAGTTAAACGCGCCCGCAGCCCTTCGTCCGTCGGCGGACTCGGAAAGAGCGGCTGGCGCAAGGTGCGCAGATAAAAGCCTGTGCCGCCGACGAGCAAAGGCAAACGTTCGCGCGCTTCAATCTCTACAAGCTTGGCGAGCGCGTCTTCAGCCCATTGACCGGCTGTGTAGTTGACTGAGGGCGGAACGAAATCGAGCAGATGATGCGGCACGCCCTGTCGTTCCGCAAGCGGCACTTTGGCCGTGGCGATCTCGATCTCGCGATAGACCTGCACCGAGTCGCAATTGATGATCTCGCCATTGAAGCGCAGCGCGAGCGCGATGCCGAGCGCGCTCTTCCCCGACGCGGTCGGCCCCATGATGGCGATGATGGGTCGCTGTGGCGGCGGGTTTGGCGTCACGTGCTTTGCAACAGCAAGCGCAAGATGATGACGAGCCAGATGATGGCGAGCAGCGCCAGCGCGCCGGCAAGTTGTTTGCGTGAGAAACTCATCACGGTCTCAAAGCAGAAACTCAGTCAACTCTTGCGCGCTCGGTCTGACCAACGCGCGCCCAGCGCGCTCGAAGACCGGCACGAGCGGTTGCCGCGTTAAGCGGTACATCGTGCGCAACGCGCCGAAGTCGTTCGCCACATCGCGCTCGACGTAAGAGACGCGGTGTTGCTTTAGCCACGCACGCGCCTGCGCGCACAGAGGGCAGCCGGGCACGACGTAGAGCGTGACCGGCACACGCTCTGTCGCGTCCGACCTGCGGGTCGTAGGCTCGCGCTCGTCTGCACTCATGTGGTTTCACGTTGCCCGCGCCGACGGGCGCGCAAAAAACGATCTTACATCCAGTCGGCGGTCAATGCGAAACTCGCGCGAGGTTGTCACGAGTCCAGTCCGTGCCGTTGAAAAATATTTGGATTAGCGCGCGGGTGAGTGCTACCATCTGCGCCACAAGCGCAAGGGGCCGAATGAAGGCCAAAGCATGCCCCTTTCTTAATTCTGGTCGCCTTACCAGTCTGTGCTGGCTGACTCCTGACCGAAGCGTCAATGTGAGGGAGTATCGTTTCATCCTGCGCCTTATTACTTGAGCGACACAGCCTGCACGCGCATGCCTGCTTCGTCCCGGCGCGGAGGTGACGGCTGAAGTGGATTTAACCGAACTCAAACGATTACTAAAAGACACCTCGGTGCTCTCTGTCCTCTCGGACGAAGAACTATCGGCGGTCGCAGACCGCGTCGAACTGGTGCATTACAGTCTGGGGCAACCCGTCTGTCGCGCGGGCGATTTGGCCGACGCTTTCTACGTGGTCTATTCGGGGCGCGCGCGCGTCGTCGCCGCGAACAATGGGACGGAGACCACGGTCGGCCTGCTCTCGCGCGGCAACTACTTCGGCGAACAAGGACTGCTCACAGATTCGCGCCGCCACTTTACCGTGCGCGCCGCCAGCGACTTGACCTTGCTGCGTCTGAGCAAAGATGATTTCACAAGACTGCTCACCCAGCGCCCAGACCTGCAAGAGTATTTCAATAACTACATCTCCGAAACTTCGATCCGCAACTTCCTCAAACTCTGCACCGTGCTCTCGCCGCTCACGCCCACAGAGATACGCGATCTACTCGGCGCACTCCGCATGCTTGAATTCAAACCGGGCGAGCACATCATCCGCGAAGGCGAACCGGGCGACGCTTTCTACATCTTGCGGAGCGGCAGCGCCGAAGTCGTCAAAGAGAGCGCCGGCAACAAGGTCTTGAAGCAGTTGCGCGAAGGCGACGCCTTCGGCGAGTTGGCACTACTCACGGGCCAGCCGCGCGCCGCCAGTATCATCGCCAAAGAACGCGCGTCTGTCTTCCGGCTTGAGAAAGCGGATTTTGACCGGATCATCGCCGCCGCGCCGAAGGTCAAAGAGGCCATCGTCAACATGGCTGCGGGCTACAGTCAGGCGGCCGTGAGCGCCGCCGCGCCCGAAGCGGAGGTGGAAGCGCAGCCGACCGAAGAACTGCCCGCCGCGCCTGAAACTGAAGTGGGGAACGGCTACAAGCCGCGCCGTGCACGGCGTTATCCCGCGCTCTTGCAACTCTCGGAGATGGACTGCGGCGCGGCCTGCATGGCGATGATTCTGCGCTACTATCGCAAGCACGTCTCGATCAATCGGCTGCGCGACCTAGTCAATGTGAGCCGCGAAGGCGCGACGCTCTACAGCGTGGCCGAGGGCGCGGAGCGGCTGGGCTTTCACGCGCGCGGCATCCGCGCCGCTTACGATCACTTGCTCAAAGTGGACCTGCCCGCCATCGCGCATTGGGAGGGCTACCATTACATCGTGCTCTACGAGGCGACGCCGGATTACGTCATCGTCGCCGACCCGGGCATCGGGCGGCGGCGGCTGTCGCGGGCGGAGTTTGAAAAGGGTTGGACAGGTTATCTGTTGCTCCTGACGCCGACGGTGAAACTCGAAGGCGTCGAAGAATCGAAGACGACCTTCGGGCGTTTCCTGCCGCTCCTGATTCCATATCGCCGACTGCTCGGTGAAATCTTTCTCGCCTCGCTCTTGCTGCAACTGTTTGGCCTCGCCTCGCCCATCTTCACGCAGGTCATCGTGGACAAGGTGCTCGTCCATAAGAGCACGGCGATGTTGAATGTGCTGCTTGTCGGCATGCTCTTTGTCGCGGTCTTTCAGACGGCGACCACGGCGCTCCGCTATTACTTGTTGGTCCACACGACCCGGCGCATAGACATGCAGATGATCGTGGACTTCTATCGCCACATCCTCAGTCTGCCGATGCGCTACTTCGAGGAGCGCAAGGTTGGCGACATCATCAAACGCTTTAACGACAACGCGCGCATCCGCGCTTTTCTCACAGGGCGCGCGCTCTCAGTCGTGCTCGATTGTCTGATGGTCGTCGTCTATCTCTGGCTGATGTTCTATTACAACGTCAAGCTCACGCTCGTCGCGCTGCTCTTCATGCCCGGTTATGCGGCGTTGACGTTGGGCTTGACGCCGATCCTGCGGCGGCAGTACCGCGAGACGTTCACAAAGGCGGCGGAAGCCGACTCGCACATGGTCGAATCGGTGACGGGCGTCGGCACGGTGAAGGCGACGGCGACCGAGCGGCGCGTGCGTTGGAAACTCGAGGGCCTGATCGTCAAATCGCTGAACGTCGAGTTTCGCGCGGCGCTCACGGGCATGGCCGCGAATTCCATCGGCAACATCTTGCAGACGCTCAACACGGTCATCCTCTTCTGGTACGGCGCGCATCTCGTCATCGAAGGCGAATTGTCGGTCGGGCAACTCGTCGCGTTCAACTTGCTCGTCGGCAATGTGACGCGCCCGATCCTGAGTCTGATTGATCTGTGGCGCGAGTTTCAAGAGATCAACATCGCGCTCGAACGCTTGAACGAAGTGTTCGACGCGAAGCCTGAAGAGGACATAACCAAGTCCAGCCTCATCCGCATCCCGCGCATACGTGGGCACATCAAATTTGAGAACGTGACGTTCCGCTATCCGACACGGCCCGATAAGAACGCGCTGCAAAACATCAGTCTTGAAATCTATCCCGGTCAGACGGTCGCGCTTGTCGGCCGGAGCGGTTCGGGCAAGTCCACATTCGCCAACATGCTCTTGCGCCTGCACGAGCCGAACGATGGGCGCATCTTCATTGACGGCTACGATCTCAAACAGGTCTCAATCAGCAGCCTACGCGCACAGGTCGGCGTCGTGCCGCAGGAGATATTTCTCTTTAGCGGCACGATCCGCGAGAACATCGCGTTTGGCGATCCGGACGCGCGCCTCGAACAGGTGGTCGGCGCGGCGATGCTTGCGGGCGCGCACGAATTCATCTCGGAGTTGCCGCTCGGCTATGAGACGAAGATCGGCGAGCGCGGGCAGAGTCTCTCAGGTGGACAAAAACAACGCATCGCGATTGCTCGCGCGCTCTTCAAGAAACCGCGCATTCTGATCTTCGACGAAGCGACTTCCGCGCTCGACACAGAGAGCGAGCGCGCCATTCAACAGAATCTCGATCAGATTCTCAAAGACCGCACCACCTTCATCATCGCGCATCGGCTCTCGACCGTGCGCAACGCCGATCTGATCGTCGTGATGGACAAGGGTGCGATCATTGAGTTGGGCAATCACTACAGTCTAATGGAAGAGAAGGGCATGTACTACTATCTCAATAGCCAGCAGCTTGAGGGTTAAGCAACCGGCCAAACCGAAACGGAGCGAAGCCTCGTATGATGAGGCGACCGAAACACAGGTTGAAGCCCGTCAAGTAAAGAAGAGTCTGCCTCGCTTGCTGGCTGCTTGTGCGTGGCGGCGTGGCTATAGCACGCGCCACCTCGACCTTAATCTCCGACAGAAACATGCTATGAAGAGTGAACTTCCTGTCTTGCCGACCAGCCCGCTACCGCCGCTCTATGCAGCGTGGCTGGAGCAGTTGCTCGCCGGCCCCATCCCGCACGAGCGCGATGCGACTTGCGACAACTGCGCGATGTGCGCCGACGGGCGCGAGCCAAACACCAACGAAATTTTCTTCAGCCCGCAGACCAAATGCTGCACTTACGTCCCCGCGCTGCCGAACTATCTGGTCGGACGCATCCTCGCAGACGAAGAGCCGGCCGCTGCTGCCGGACGCGCAACTGTCGTGGCGCGCATGCGCGCGGGCGCGGGCGTCACGCCGCTCGGCCTCGCTGCGCCGCCGAACTTCTCGGTGCTCTACGGACACAACCCTGCCGCGCTCTTTGGTCGGAGTCTGACTTTGCGTTGTCCGCATTACTTGGAGGAAGCGGGCGGGCGTTGCGGCGTCTGGGCGCATCGCGCGGGCGTCTGCGCGACGTGGTTCTGCAAGTTCGAGCGCGGCGCAACGGGGATGAACTTCTGGCGCTCGCTGGAACAACTGCTCACGGGAATCGAACGCAACCTAGCGCACTGGTGTCTGCTCGAACTCGGCTTCAAAGGCGAGACACTACGGCGTCTGCTCCCTATGCCGGTGCAGACAAGTCGCAACAACATCAGCGCGCACGCGCTCGACGGCGTCGCAGACCCACAAGAGCAGCGCGCACTATGGGGCGAATGGACGGGCCGCGAAGCGGAGTTTTATCGCGCCTGTGCGCAATGCGTTGGTGCTTTGACATGGGCCGACGTGTTGGCGCTTGGCGGCCCTGAGTTGCAACTGTTCGCGCAACTGACCCGCGAGGCTTACGACGAAATCAGTTCGGAGCAGTTGCCTGCGGCGCTCAAGGTCGGTGTGTTCAACGTCCTACGGCTCGGGCCGGACTCAAACACCATCAGCACTTATAGCGGCTACGATCCGATTGAACTGCCAAACAAACTGCTTGAAGTCTTACCCTACTTCGACGGCCGCCCCGTCGCGCAGGCGCTTGCCGCCATCGCCGCCGAAAGAGACGTCAAGCTTGATCGCGCGCTGGTGCGTAAGCTCGTTGACTTCAAGCTTCTTGTGCCGTGTGAAGGAACGACGGGCACTCATCGCGCGAAGACGGGTCAACGGCCGCAGCGCTGAAGTATTGTCATGCACGTATCAACTGAGAGCGCAGCAACCGTGCAGCCACAATGTTGGCGGCCGGTGCTCGCGTCTGAGTTGAAGGCGCAAGCTCTCGCGGCGGTGCAGGAGATCGTCGCGGCGTTGCCCGATCCTGCTTCAGCAGAATTACAGGACGCTTCGCTGTCCGGCGGCACGTCGGGCCTTGCAGTGCTTTGCGCTTATCTGTCGCGCGTGGGCCTAGACGACGACGAGAACGCGACGCAGTTTCTTGCGCGCGCGTTCGCGGCCGTGGCCGCCACGCCGATGTCGTCGTCGCTCTACAGCGGCTTCACCGGCATCGCTTGGACGGCGGCGCACCTGCAAGCGCAACTCATGGACACGGACGCCGCCGCAGACCCGTGCGCAGAGATTGACCGCGCGCTGCTCGATTACTTGAGTTGTTCGCCGTGGGACGGCGATTACGATCTGATCAATGGGCTGGTCGGCATCGGCGTCTATGCGCTTGAGCGTCTGCCGCGCGCGTCGGCGCGTGCATGTCTCGCACTCGTAGTTGAACGACTCGCGGAGACGGCTGAGCACAACGCAGATGGCATCACTTGGCACACGCGCCCACACCTGCTCCCTAAATATCAACGAGAGCAGTGTCCCGCAGGTTATTACAACTTAGGTCTCGCACATGGCATGCCCGGCGGCGTCGCACTGCTCGGCGCTGTGTGTGCCGCTGGTGTGGCGCGCGAACACGCGCGCACACTGCTCGACGGCGCTGTCGCTTGGCTGCTGCGCCAAAGATTGAACGCTGACATGCAGTCGAGCTTTTCAAGCTGGCTTAGCCTCGGCGCAGAAACGGACGACTGCCGGCTCGCTTGGTGTTATGGCGATGCGGGTGTGGCGGCCGCTCTGTTCGTGGCGGCGCGCGCGGTCGGCGAAGCCGTTTGGGAGCGAGAAGCGTTGACGATTGCACGGCGGGCGGCGCAACGTCCACCTGAGAGCGCAGGCGTGCGTGACGCGGGCTTGTGTCACGGCGCGGCCGGGCTTGGACATATCTTCAATCGTCTGTATCAAGCGACGGGCCTCGAAGAGTTGGGCGCGGCGGCGCGCTATTGGTTCGCGCAGACTCTAACGCACAGGCGCGCGGGGCAAGGCATCGCGGGCTTCGCTGCCCGTCGGCGCAATGAAGCGGGCGCGGACGAGTGGGTCGCAGAGGTCGGCATACTCGAAGGCGCGGCGGGCATCGCGCTAGCGTTGCTCGCGGCCGCGACGAACGTCGAGCCGGCGTGGGATCGGATACTGCTCGTCTCGCTTCCGGGCGTTTGGCTTAGTGCCCCCTCCGATTCCCGTCGCATAAGACTGAATCGAGCTGAGCGAGCATAAATATGTTTGAAAGTCTCGCGTCAAAGAGTAGAATCGCCGCTGCTGAAGCAAAGTCGAAGGCTACCTCGTCAAATAAACACATCTGAAAGGAGCGCGAAATCATGGTCACCAAATCAAAGAAGCGAACCGCAGGTGAGAAACAGCCGAAGAAGAGTCGTGTCAAGGCCGGCAAGTTGAAGCTGAATAAAGAGACGGTCAAAGAACTGACCCGCACCGAACAGAAACAGATAAAAGGGGACCAGGTCAGCGCCAATTGTTCCTATGCAGGGGCGTGTTAATGTCGAATTTGAAGCTACTCCTGTAAGGGGCTTGCTCAAGCAAGGAGCAAAAAGCGGTGAGAGATGGTTTGCAAGCTGGTACTGGCTACAATGGCGACTGCTTGCAGACTAATACTGCCATCGCAATCAACTGCCTGTGATGAAACGAGAGGACGCTACTCGATTTCGTCCGTCCGGGTTTTTCGCGTTTCGCACTCCGCTGCTTCCTTTCATCGAATTTCTCAAGTGGAGCGAAGGACTCAGCGCCCCCGGCACGCAAGGCGATCTTACACAACTTGCTCAAGCACTTGAGCACGACCGCGCTCTCTTGCGCGAACGCCTCAAATCAATCGTCGCACGCCCGGAAGTGTGCGATGCCATCTACGTCGCCGCGCCCAACGTCATCGAACGCTTGCACCTCTGGACGGACGAACCCGACTCGAAGCGCGGGCAGAAGATCGAACAAGTGCTCGTGCGCTACTTCACGCGCATGACGGGGCGCGCCACACCCTTCGGCCTCTTCGCCGGTTGCTCGGTCGGCCGAATCGGAGAGGCGACCAACCTCTGCATTAAAGGGCGCGCAGACTACGAACGCCGCACGCGCCTCGATGCGTACTATCTCTACGCGCTCGCAGACGCTTTGGCGCGCGAACCTGCGCGCAGAGACCTCTTCAGCTTCCAACCAAATTCAAGTATCTATCGCGCTGCCGGGCGCGTGCGCTACGTCGAGACGCGCTTCAAAGACAAGGGCCGCTCGTATCATCTGGTCGCCGTCGAAGACACAGACTATCTCGCCGCCACACTCGCACGCGCCAGCGCAGGCGCGTGTGCGTCGGTCTTGGCTGCCGCGCTCGTCGCCGAAGACATCTCACCGGCTGAAGCGGACGAATACATCGCGGAGTTGGTCGCGAGTCAGTTGCTCGTGCCGGACATTGCTCTACCTGTCACCGGCAGCGAGCCTTTGCCGCCGTTCATCGAACAGTTGCGCGAGCATGCGGAGACCGCGACTATCGCCGAAACGCTTGAGCGCACGCGCGCAGAGTTGGCGGAGATTGACGGGGCCGGCGTCGGCGTCGAACCGAAGCGTTATCGCGCGGTCGCGCGGCGGCTTGAGAGTTTGCCCGTGCCGGTCGAGCCGGCGCGTCTGATGCAGGTGGATATGTTCAAGCCTGCGCCCGAAGCCACACTGGGCGGCGCGGTCTTGAGTGAGATCATACGCGGCGCGGAAATCCTGCACCGCTTGACGCCGCGCGCCGGACGCGATGAGTTGGCGCGCTTCCGCGAAGCTTTCAGCGCGCGCTACGAAGAGCGTGAGCTGCCTCTGCTCGAAGCGTTGGACGAAGAGATGGGGGTTGGCTTCGGCGCGAGCAGCGAAACATCGCCGCTACTTAAAGACCTCGTGTTTCCGCCTGCGCCCGGACAAGAAAGTGTACAGGCAGACGGCCGCCGCTCGCTCCTGCTCGGCAAGCTTGAAGAGTCCTTACGCACCGGCGCGCAGGAGATCACACTCGCTCAAGCCGACCTTGAAGCGTTGGGCTTCAAAGAACAACCGCCGTTGCCCGACGCTTTCATGGTCTTGTGTAAGCTATCAGCCGCGTCGCCCGAAGCGTTGGCGCAAGGCGAGTTCTTAGTTTCCATACAAGGTCTGATGGGGCCATCCGGCGCGGTCATGTTGGGCCGATTTTGTCATGGCGACGAGACGTTGCGGCAGCACGTCGAGCGACACCTGCGCGCGGAAGAGGCTTTGCGGCCCGACGCCATCTTTGCCGAGATCGTGCATCTGCCCGAAGGGCGCGCGAGCAATTTTCTTTGTCGGCCCGTCCTGCGCGCTTATGAGATTCCTTATCTCGGTCGCTCCGGCGCGGCGCTTGATTGGCAGATACCCGTTGCCGATCTCTACATCTCCGTGCGCGGCGAGCGCGTGCGTCTGCGTTCCGCGCGCCTCAACTGCGAGATCGTTCCGCGCCTAACGACTGCGCATAACTACAGCTTGTCGGGGCTGGGCGTGTACAGATTTCTCTGCGCGCTCCAGTATCAGGAGGTTGTCAGGGATGCGGGTTGGAACTGGGGCGCGCTTGCTGCCGCGCCGTTCCTGCCGCGCGTCAAGACCGGCCGATTGATCCTACAGCCTGCGCGCTGGCTGGTGAGCAAAGACGAACTGCGTGCGCTCGGCGCAGACAAAGGTGCGCAGCGCTTTCGCGCCGTCCAAAGGTGGCGCGCCAAGCGCAGACTGCCGCGCCTGTCCGCGCTCGCAGATTACGACAACGTGCTGCCGGTTGATCTAGACAACGCGCTCAGCGTGGACTCGTTCGTCGAGTTGGTGCGCGAGCGCGAGCAAGCCTTGCTGACGGAACTCTACCCCGCGCCCGATCAACTCTGCGCTCGCGGCCCCGAAGGCCCGTTCGTCCACGAACTGATCATCCCGTTTGAGAAAAGGGATGAAAAAGAGATGGTGAATGAAGAACAGTTCCGCGTTCCGCATTCCGCGCTCAGCGTTTCCTCTTCAGCCCACAGCCCACAGCCCACAGCCCTTCGCACTTTCCCGCCCGGCTCCGAGTGGTTATACGCGAAGTTGTACACGGGCACGGCGACGGCCGACCGCGTGCTATGTGAGGTTGTGTCGCCGCTCGTTGCGGAGTTGAACGAGACGGACGCGACCGATCTGTGGTTCTTCCTGCGCTACAGCGAACCGGATTGGCACTTGCGCCTGCGCTTTCATGGCGCGCGCGACAAGCTGTATGAGTTGGTGCAGCCTGCTTTGCAGCGAGCCATCGCGCCTCTGCTCGATGACGGGCGCATCTGGCGCGTGCAGTTCGATACTTACGTGCGCGAGGTCGAACGCTACGGCGGCGCGCATGGCATAGAATTGGCGGAGCGGCTTTTTCAAATTGATAGTGAAGCCGCGCTGGAAATTCTGGAGATGCTTGAACCGGGCGACGCGGGCGCGGACGAACGCTGGCGGCTGGCGCTGTACGGCATGAACCTTTTGCTAGATGACCTCGGCTTTGATCTGCCGGCCAAATGTGCGCTGCTCAAGCGGACGCGCGACACTTTCGCCAAAGAGTTCCGGGCGGATAAAGGACTCTTTGCACAGTTGCGCGATAAGCTCAGAAAAGAGCGGCGTGGGCTGGAAGAACTCTTGAGTACGCAGCCGGGCGCGGAGCATCCGCTGTCACCGGGTCTCGATGTGCTGCACCAACGCTCGGAGCGGCTCATGCCGGTAGTTGAAGAACTCAAAACTCGCGCGCGTGCAGGGCGTTTGACCAACACGCTGCCGGAGTTGGCGCAAAGCTACTTACACATGCACGCCAACCGCCTGTTGCGTTCGGCGCACCGAGAGCAAGAACTCGTGCTCTACGATCTACTGACCCGGCTCTATGAGTCGCAACTTGCTCGTGCGAAGTAAGCGCGTGCTGGCGTTGCTTGACAACTTTTCTTGCATCCAAAATCTATTGACGCTAACATCCGCCCCACTGTCAGCAGCCGTATAAAGACTTGAAAGGAGCAAATCGATGGTCGCTAAAAAGATTACAGGCCCTAAAGAGCAGAAAAAAGGTAAAGTTAAAGTCGGCAAGTTGAAGCTTAACAAAGAAACGATCAAGGACTTGACTGGCAACGAGGCCCGCCGGATCAAAGGTGGTGTCGCCATCCCTTATGAGGATGCTAAACAGTCACGCCAAAGTTGTCCGGGCGATACAAACAAGCTCTGTGGTTGTAAGTAACTTATCCATACCCTTACCTGTCGCGCAGTCCCTTAGCAAACGGACTGCCGCCTTTGTGATTGGGACATGGGCGAAGGCCGCCTTAAACAGTTAATTTGCGTGGGCGTGCAGCGATTGTTTAAGGCGCGGCCACTGTATCACTCTGTGATGCGGACAGGGCAGTAGCCTGATTTGAACAAGAGGCTAAGTCTGACTATGCGCCCTAGCGGCGTGCGCGCATCTGCCTCTATACAACGTAAGCCGTCGAGACGTGCGCCGCCGCGCATTGTGACACAGTCCCTCGCACTAGGGCTTGGCTAAGCTGCGCTAGCTTGGTCTTACTCCGCAAGCTGTTCCCCGAACTTTGCCTTAAGCATCATAAACGTTGATTCGATCTTAGAGCGTTTATGTAGTCATGCATGAATCGCGCGTGCACGACTACCGCAAGATTCTCGTTCGGCAGGTAGCCTTTATCGGCGCTGACTTGCCTGCATGGGCAAGCGCCCGCCGCCGAGCGCGCCAAATACTTTGACAGACGGGAGCACGGCGGTAGAATGTGCGCGCGTACCGCCCGACCGGACTTCTCGGCATCAGCAACAAGTTATGAGCACCCGCCCGCCAGCGAACGATACGACTGACACGGTTGATCTCGCCGCGCTCGGCCAGAGCTACACGCCGCCGCAGGAGTTGGACAGGTCGCCCGAAGTCTCCGACGTGATCGCGACGCTGCCTTGGTGGGCGGCGCGCGGTCTGCTCTACATCGTCGTCGGCTTCGTCTGTGCCGCGCTCGTCTGGGCATGGCTCAGTAAGATTGATGTCGTGATCGAGGCACGCGGCACGCTCGTGCCCGAAGGCAACGTGCGACCCGTGCAGGCGCAGGGCGGCGGGCCTGTGCAGACGGTGCTCGTCAAAGAAGGCGATACGATTGAGCGCGGGCAACCGCTCGTGCAACTCGACGGTGCTGAGTTGCGCCTACGGCTTGGCAAGTTGCAGGAAGAACTAGCGGACGATCAGCAACAACTGCGGCATCTGCTCGTGACGGGCACGCCCACAGAGAAGCTCGAACAGCAGAGCCGCATCGCCCGGCTGCAAAGCGAGATCACTTCGGTCGAAGAGTCTCTGCGCCACACGACGATCAGCGCGCCGTTCGGCGGCACGATCACGACGCTCAGCGTGCGTAGTCCCGGCACAGTGCTCGAAGCCGGCCAGACGGTCGCCACCATCGCGCCATCGGCGTCGAAGCTCGTCGTCGAAGCGCAAGTGCCGAACAAAGACATCGCCTTCATCGAGCAAGGTCTGCCCGTCGAACTCAAGTTCGATGCCTTCCCGTTTCAAGACTACGGCACAATCGAAGGCACGGTCAGCGACATTGCGCCCGACGCGCAGACAGACAAAGAGGCCGGCTCGTTCTACAAGATCACCATCGCGCCGCGACAGACGAGCATCAACGCCAAAGGCAAGTCCGTGCCCTTGCGCCCCGGCCTCGCCTTGACCGCCGAGATCGTCACCGAGCGCAAGAGCATCTTGAGCCTGTTGTTCGAGCCGTTCCGCAAACTTAGGAGTGCGGGCGGCGGGTGAGACAAGAGATCGTTTGCGCACATGACAAGCCCGAGCGAACAGGTCGCGCTTGAGGTCAACGGCGAGGAGATTAGTCTCGCCGATGCCTTGTTGCCTGCCAAGCTCGCGGGCCGTTTGCAGTTTCTCCAAGACGCGCTTGATGCGGCGCTCGTCCGACAGGCTGCGGCGCAGCGCAGGCTTGAAGCGACCGACGAAGAGATACAAGCAGCGGCCGACGAGTTCCGCGCCGCCCGCGAGTTGTTCGATGCGGACGCGACCGAGGCGTGGCTGGCCAATCATTTCCTGAGTTATGAAGATTGGGAAGCGTTGCTCGTCCACGAGATTATCAAGCGCAAGCTGCGCGAAGCTGTCGTCGCTGGCCAGATCGAACAATACTTTGCCAGCAACCGGCTCAACTACGATACGGCCGCCATCTCGCAAATCGTCGTCAGAGACGAAGACGTGGCCCGCGAACTGCGCGCGCAGATCGCCGAAGACGGCGCGGATTTTCACACGCTCGCGCGCCAGTTTTCGCTTGACGATGCGACCCGACTCGCGGGCGGTTATGCTGGGCTAGTGCGCCGGCCCGACATGGAGGCAGAAGTGGAAGCGGCCGTCTTTGGCGCGCAAGCCAACGCTGTCCTCGGCCCGTTCAAAAGCGATCGGGGTTGGCTGCTTGTCAAAGTTGAGACGCAACAACGCGCGACGCTCGACGCCGCGCTGCGCGAGACCGTCAAGGCGCAGCTCTTCGCCAACTGGCTCACCGAGCGGCGGCGCAAAGCGCGCGTGCGCTACACGCTGTTGGAAGTGGTCGCCGGTGAAGCCGCCGACGAAGAAGCAGAGCCGGTCGTCGAAGCGGCCGGCGCGGAAGAATGATCAAGCTCATGCTTTGGGATAGATATTTAAACCACACACGCACGCTCGCCTTCCTCTTGTGTGCGCTCGCCTGCGCCCTGTGCGCCGGTTGCAGCGCTAGTTCAAAGACGAAGACCGCGAATGCAGCCGCGCCCACTGCGTCGCCCGTCGCCGCGTCGCCTATCAGTGTCAACGTTATCGAAGCGCGCTCGGCTTCAGTCGGCGGCGATCTGTTGATCCCTGCGGCGCTCGCTGTCGAGCAGACCGCGCTCGTGCTGGCGCAACGCGATGGCATCCTGTTGCAAGTACAGGCGAACGAAGGGCAGCGCGTCGCGCAAGGGCAAGTGCTCGCGCGCCTCAACGACGACGACGAGCGGGCGCAACTGCGTCAGGCTGAACTTGAAGTGCAACGCTTGCAGCTTGAAGAAGGACAGTACAAAGCGCTTGTGCAAGTCAACCGCAACGAGCTTGAGCGCGAGCAGCAACTCGCGAAAGAAGGCATCACCAGCAAAGCGCAGGTCGAACATGCGCAGTATCAACTCGACGCTTCATCGGGCGAGTACGAAAAGACGCGTCTTGCGACAAAGGCCGCGCAGGCGCGCGTCGAGGCCGTCAAACTTGAGATCGCCAAGAGCGTCGTCACAGCGCCGCGCGCGGGCGTCATCACGCACCGCTACGTGAGCGCGGGCACAGGCATCGTCAAAAACGACAAGCTGTTTGAGATTGAGCAGCTTGAACCTTTGACGGTCAAGTTCCAAGTGCCGCAGACGGGCGCAAGCGTTTTAGGAGTGGGGCGTGTGGTCAGCCTGTCGCTCCCTGATAATCGCCTGATCGCGGCGGCACGCATCCGCCGTGTTGACCCGGTCGCCGATGCGACGAGCAGCACCTTCGGTTATCTGGCGGACGTGATTGGCGGCGCGGGTTTGAAGCCGGGCCTCTCGGTCAACGTACATATCCCGCGCGCGTCTGCCGCCGCTTCGATCTGGTTGCCGCGCTCGGTCTTTCCCATAGACAGCGAACCGCGCGCGGGCGCGTCCGCGACCCTCTTCGTCGTTGACGGCGACCGTTGTGCCGCGCGCGACGTGTGGATCAACTCAACGGCCGGCGATCAAGTCGAGATCAGTTCCGGCCTCGCCGCAGGCGAGCGCGTCATCATCTATCCTGCCGCGCTAAAAGCTGGCGATGCTGTGCAGGTGAATTGAGTTTGAATTGCGAGCAGATGTGAAGAGCAGTTCAATGGGAAACTAATAAAGCTTGGTCAACTCGATCCCTGTGTAATAGTGCTTCAAAATCTTGTCGTAACTCCAACCCGCGCGCGCCAGTCCATAAGCTCCGACCTGACACATGCCGACGCCATGACCCCAGCCGCGACCCGTGAAGGTGAAGCCGACGACGCGCCCGCTCTCGTCGTAGCGCCGATCCACGATGAAGAGTTGTTCGCGCAAGCCTAAGGCTGAGCGAATGCGACCGCCGCGCACGTGTGCCATGCCCGATGTGCCTGTGACTTCCAAGTCAAGGGCACGGCGCGAGATGCCGCGCGCGACGACGCGCAGGTCTGTGACCGCGCCGACGTGTCCTGTGCTGCGCGCGAGCCGGTGGCCGACTTCCGTTGCGCTCAACGTGGTCGTCCAGTTCGCATAGGGCGAGAAGCGATCCGACGCTGCGCCGTTCGGAGCAGGGCGCGCTTCCAAGTAATCAACCGCGCCGCGCGCGTCTGTGTGAAAGACTATGGGTTCGCCGCCGACGAGACTCAGAGAGCGCACCGGATACAAAGTTTCGCCGAAGGCGCGAAAGAGATAAGCGTCGCCGCTCAAAGTGAGCGCGCGGTCTGCGCCTTTAGCGGGCCGAATGATGAGCGCGCCATTAGCGGATGGGCGCGCGTTTGATCTCTGCAAGCTGAGCAAGCCGCGCGCTTCGAGCGCGTGCGCGACGGCGTGTATGGCGCGGGCGCGCGCGAGCGGTTGACGCGGGTGCAGCGTCGCATCGGGCAAAAGACTCAGATGACCGTCGCGCAAGAGCATGGCCACGTCGGCCCGATTGGGTGCGGGTATCTCGTCTGCATCGCGGAAGGCGAGCAGATAGGTCACGTCTGCGTTGTCGAGCAAGACATCTGCGCGGCTCTCGCCGTCGAGCGCAAGCGCGAGCGCGGTCGCAAACGCGGGCGGGCGCACCATGTCGTTCGTGACGATGGGCGAAGTGTGATGCGCGAGGCGGGCGACGAGTTCGACGAGCGCGCGCGCTTCTTCGTTAATGATGTTCGCGTCGAGCCATTCGTCTGTGAGGCGCACGTTCGGTCTGAAGCCATGCACGGCGAGCAGCGCAACCTCGCGCGCGCTTGCGACATGCTCGGCCGTGTGCGGGTTGAATGGCTCGCGCGTGGTTTGAATGGTGAATGACGCGAAGGCGGCGCGCGTCTGTTCGACGGTCTCGGTGCATTCGCGCCCGCGCAAGTAAGGCACAGACGCGCCGCCGAAAATCTGTTCGGCGTCTTCGGTGCGCCCGCCGCAGGTCGAAGTGTAGAGCGCATTGATCGGTTCGCCGTTGTAGGTGGCGATGATGCCGCGCGTCTCTTCGACGGCGCGCGTAGAGAGCGGCTGCTCCGTGCTCAGGCCGCCATAAACTTGCGAGCGTGTGGTTGGCAACAGATCGAAACCTTCGGCGTTGAACTGCCCGCGATGACTGACGGCATAGGTGCGCGCCGCGACCGCCTGCGCCTTCAAAGCTTCGAGCGCGGGCCAACCGCCCGGCGACAACTCGTTCGGCACGACCCCACGCACATAATCCTCAAGCCCGATCACGTTCACCACCGTCAACGAACCATTAAGATTCGTGAAGACTTCGATGCGCCCGCGATAGGGTTTCTCATTAAAACGCACTGGCGCGCTCTGTTCGTCCGGCGACGCGAACAAGACCGGCGCACGCGCATCCATCAATGCACCCGCGCCCGCCGCATAGACGACAAGACCGCGCGTCGGCGGCGAGACACGCGCAGCTAGTCGCACGTTGCCGCTCGCGTGTGTGTTGCCGCTCGCGCCCGTGTTGTTGCTTGAACGATTGTTGACAACCGCACGTGTGTCCTTGAACTGTGAGCCGCTGCTTTGCGCTGCACGTTGATCGTTGGTATTGATCTTTTGCGTATTGTTGGGCGGTGAACTCTCGCCAACGACGGAGACGGCCGCGAAGCCCGCCTCTTCTAAACGCCCGCGCAACTCTTCAGCCTCGGCGCGCGCAACGGGCGGCCCGACACGCACGCGCCATGCGTTCGTCGGCGCATCGTGCACGACGCTTGGCTCTGCGCCGGTCAATGCGCGCACGTCATGCGCAACCGTTTCGGCTGCCGCAGCCGATTCGATGACTGCGATCTCAACCCGAAACATCTCGTTCGCGCTCTCCGTCGGCAACGGCGCGAGCACGCGCGGCTCGATGCGCACGCGCGCGGCCGCGAGCGTCTGCGGCGGCTCGTTTTCACTCGTACCTGATGTGACATTGAGCGCGGGCGCGGCAGTTGAGATCGTGACCGAGCGCGCTGAAGTGACCAAGCCGATGCGGATCGTTGGCTCGTTATTAAGCCGCGCGGTTGTAATCTCAAACGGTGGACTGGTCGAAGTCGTGTTTGAGTTGCTATCGAGGGCGCGGCGCGGGCGCGTCTCAACTTGCGCGTGTGCAAACGGCGCGCAGACAAGCAGGGGCGCGCACAAGCAAGCGAGCAGTTTCGTTCGACTAGACGGCGACATCTGATGCAAAACACGCAAGGGTGACGGGCGCGAACGCCGCACACATCTTACTACACATTGAGAAGGGTGAAAGCGTGCAATCGTTGCCGGGAATTTTATACCGGCTTCCGCAGTCGCCGAGCGGTTGTGAAGGTTTGCGAACTGCCGTCTGTAGCACTTCCTCATAAGGAAGTGTTTACCCGTCACTACACTACATCGAATTCGGTAGTCGTTGTGATCTCCGACTGCTTAGAGTTAGCTATGCGGTATATTACAGTTAGATAGGAATGACTGACAGCTAACTGAAAGCTATATTATTTTCACTTTAACTGCACTTGACCGAGTTACAACAATACTATTCCTACTTGGAATTTGAACAGTGCGCGAAGCAACGATGGAATAATCCCCCTTCGCCGCCATATCATATAGCTTATTTACTTCAATCACATATTGGCGTTCTTGGCCGGGTTCTAATCTAGTAGTGACGACCCGATAATACGCTCTTGAGCTAAAAAAATTTTGCCCGAATTTTGTCAGTCCAACCTGTATTCCACGTTCATTTCTAATATCTAATTTGAAATCGGCTGAAGCCGATCTATCAACATAACTAATTGCTTGTTTAGAGTTGTTCTTAATTGAGACTGTGAGTAACAAAGTTTCGCCTTCTTTCAACTGCTCATAATTCAGATCTGCTGTGAGCTTTACACCTGAAATTTGTGTTGTATCGGCCATGTTACTTTTCGGCTTCTTATGCGCTCTACTTTTTTGCCCACCCAAAGCCGGCAGAGGCCACGTCGCAAATAGAGCCAGCAATATACTAATAAATTGGCGTCTCATTGATCCCCTCAGGAAACCTTACTTACAACTCATTGGAAACTGGATTGGTTTATATTAGTAGTCCATTGCGGGAATGTGGTTGCATCAGCGTCAGTTGGATTATTAGAGTGACCACTAATGGAACCAAGTGTCCAACTACAGAAAAATCTGTTCGCTGTACCATTCTACGACCAATCTACCTTTCTCAGAGGGACGTAGATGGCCCCCGTAGTGGAAGGCTTAAACATCAGCCACATTGTGAATTGGTCGTTAACTGTGTAGGCCGAGTAGTGGTCACAATCAAGGCCTTGTGCAGGTGAATCGTCGGTACTGTTGCCAGTGTCATAAGGATAGAGGGTATCTAATCCAGACCCTTGTAGTGTCTGTTGTGGGCCAGTATTAAGCTGCGCTGTGCGAGTGCTGTTCGTTACTAATTGAACCCACTCAGTTGTGCCAGAGAAACCAGTGGGGATAGTGAGACTTTGGATCGAAAAATTGATGCCATGAGCGTTACCGAGGCCGGGTACGCCAAAATGTAGTGCCCAGAAGCCATCGGCTTGGTCTGCGGCAACGCTTCCGGGCGTGGTCGCCAGCACCTGCGCCGTCGGTCTTTTCACGTTGAATGTGGCCGTTGCCGAATATTGTTGACCGTTAATAGTTGCAGAGTATTGCACTTGGCGATTATCTCCACCAGTGTACCAATAGAAAGTTTCAGACGAGCTATTTAATGATGATAACTGCGTGACTGTCCCGCTTGTCGCGCAAGTCTCACAAGTAAAATTAACTGCGTAATTAGCAATAGGATTGCCCGGTATCGTCCATTGCTGACTAGAAATTGTCGTGCCAGCAGGTTTCACTTCAGCCACAAGGTTAATCTGCTGACCGACAATCACATCATGTGACGTATTCGTGATGTCTGTCCCATCTTGCTTGATGGTAATCTGGTAAACTTTATAGGTGGCCGTGGCGCTCATCTCAGTGCTGCCCATCTCACAATAGCCAGAGCCGCCTAGCTCGCCATAATCCCCGAACTCTATGCCGCCAAAGCGATAGGTGTAGCTTGTTGCCCACCAATGCGCCGTGATCGTAACAGTGCCCGGAGCCTGGCCCGTCGCCATGCCGACTGACACGCTCGCCACGCCTTCGTCGCTGCTTTGCCACGTAGCATCGTCCACCTCCATCGGTGCCGACCCCCCGTCATAACAGTCCCCCAGTCGCTGCGTGGCTATAAAGGTCTGTGAGCCGCCGACCACCCCATCGGCGCTTGATGGGGTCACGCGAGCGTCGGTGGGATTGTCGTTGCAGCAATTTGCGCAGGCGTAGTTGCTGCTCACGCCAAGCACTGTGTCTGCCCGCTCGACGCGACCGATTATCACGCCTGCTTCTGTCCCGACCTTCGACCAATGAATCTGTCCGGCATTGGTATCTAATGGAATCATCTCTCCATGAGCACCCGGCACTTGCTCGTCGCGCAACTTGCGCAGGTCATACGACATGGTCTGCCCGCCCTCAATCGTCTTGACTCCGATGGAATAGACGCCGCCGGGGTATCCCAATTCGAGAAAATAACGTTGCGCGTGTTCAGCCGTGTTCTTGATATAGACAGTCGTCGAGGAGTGCCCGTCATCAGACCATGGATAGCCGCCTGTAGAACTACGCTGAGCATCAATGTCCCAGAGCGGCACGCGGAAGACTTGATTGCCATCCTGCCCGACGCTGAGGGCTGTAATCGTGACGCTCCCCGGCGTGCCCGTGTACTCGAACTCCACACCCGTGTAATCGGTATCGCCCGTCAGTCCGGCGGCCCTGACCGCTTGCGAAGCATCAACGACAGACATCTCGCCGGGTGCCAATCTGAGTTCTGGCAAAGCGATGTTCGACACGCTCCCGTTAGCGGCTGTAAAAGGCAGCCGTCCAGTTACTGTCGTCGTAGCATCTCCGACATTGCGCGTGATGAAGACAGGCGAGAGCCGACTGCCGCCTGCTTGCCCGACGCGCAGGCCGGCCCCTTGTAGCTTCAAAGATTTTGCAGCCGCCGGCTCGGAGAACTGCACCGCAAGCGAGTAGCCTGCGTCAGCATCCAGCGCGAAGCCGCGAGCGATGACGGCACCATTGATACCAGAATGTGTGATAGAGATGCCCCCGAATTGAGCTATTGCGCCCTGCTCATGGCCCGTCAGGTCACGCTGCACATCAAGCACGCGCGTTTCATGCGGCGCAAGCGAAATCAAAGTTTGCGTGTTTCTTGTCGGTCTCTCGCCGTGCACAGTGATGGTTGCCGAGGTCTGCGCATTCATGACATTCGATACCGCAAGCAGCACCTTGCCGCGCGGGCCCGGGAGCCACCATAGCCCTTCCAGCCTTGAAGACTTGAACGTAACTGGCTCAACCAGTTTCTCCTCGAAGCTGAGGCTTCGCGCCTCGTCAGTAATAAAGACCTGCGCGCCCAGCACGAGGTCGCGACCGTGATGGAAAATCTGGACACTGCCTTCCTGAAATTGCGGGCCGGCCGCGGCCACTCACTCGCGCATATCAACCATGCGAAAAGAGTTCCCTTCCACGGTCAAGGGAGCAACGTCGAAGTGTTCGCCGCCGATGCTATACAACGTCGGCCGTATTTCAAGTATGAAGAGCGCGGCGACGGGCGGTGGGTAGCATCACGTTTGCCTCCGTGACCAAATGTTATTAGATGGTGGACTATCGAATACGAGTGCAACATCTGCCTAATGCAAAGCTAAGACTTCAGTTGTGACCTGCTTGATGAGAATGGTAGCGCTCAGCACGCCAGCGATCATGTTGAGAATATACCGATGACAACAAGAAGCGGGCGCATGCTATACCAGACATGAAACGGCCGTCAATGAAACTCGCTTGAGTGGCGCACACACCTGTATGGAAGAATTGAACAAGCAATTCAACGGTCGTGCGCGCGTTCGAGCGCAGCGACGGCGCGCGCGTGAAATTGGCGGCGGGTGCTGTTGATGTTGACGAAGGGCAGGGCGCGTGCGTGCGTGCGGTTTGTGAGCAAGATAAAGATGCGCTCACGACTCGCATCTATCCAGCAACTCGTGCCGGTGAAGCCGAGATGACCGAAGCTGTCGGGCGGGAGCGCCGCGCTCGCTGTCGAGTCCGGCGTTGCGGCGAGTTGCCAAGCGAACGAGCGCGCTTCGTTGAGGCCGGCGGTCATGTTGGTGCGAAAGAGCGCGCAGGTGTCGGGTTTAAGCAGACGTGTGCGCGGGGCGATGAACTGTGCGGCGAGGGCGCAGGTTTCGCGCGCGGTTGAGAAGAGACCGGCGTGGCCGGCTGCGCCGCCGAGAAAATAAGCGTTGCCGTCGTGCACCTCGCCCCAGATCGGATAGGCGCGAAAAAATTGTTCGCCGCTTCCTTCATCGTTCGTCGTCTCTTGCCGCGTCGCCTCGTTGCTACACATCTCGCGCTCGTAAGCGTTGCCCGCAGACTCGCAAGCGGCGATGCCGGTCTGCGCGGCCTGCGCCGGATTGAAAAATGTCCGTTGCAGTTTGAGCGGCGCGAAGATTTCCTGTTGCGCTAAAGTGGCGAGACGCGCGCCCGCAATGCGTTCGGCGAGCAGGCCCAAAGTGATGAAGCCGAGATCGCTATAGACGACGCGCGTGCCCGGCGCATATTCGAGCGGCAGCGCTGCGATCACTTCAAGCGTCCGCTCGCGCCGGTTGTTCGTGAGCAGATAGAGCGGTCGCCACGCGGGCAGGCCAGATGTGTGCGTCAGCAGTTGGCGCACAGTGAGGCCTGCTTTGTCCGCATGGTCGAACTCGGACAGGTAGTGTGCGACCGGCTGCTCAAGCGCAAGCGTGCCGCGCTCGATGAACTGCGCGCAGAGCAAGCCGGTGACGAGCGGTTTTGTGAGCGACGCGAGGTCGTAGATCGTGTCGAGCGTCGCCGGATGCCGCGCAGGCACGCGCACCGCAGCACCCAACGCATCACAGAAGCGTACGCGCCCGCGCTCGGCGACGAGATAGACGGCGGAAGGGAAGTCGCCCGTTTCGATGCGGGCGGCGAGTAGTGCGTTGATGCTTGGTTCAGATTGATTCACGCGCGGGTTGGTCAGGCCGAGCAGTTGCTCACCACGAAGGGAAGTTGAGATGGAAAAACTTTTTCCCGGCGCGCGTCTCTTCCGTGTAAGACCAGACAGCATTGCCGTTGGCGCGCGCAATCAAGTTGAGCACGTCGCGCAGGGTCATGTTCTCGCAATGAATCGTGACGAGCGTGGCGCTGCTCAGGCGCACACTGCTCGCCTGTCTCGGACAATCGGCGGTGCAGAAGCCAAGCTCTTTCGCGCGCTGCTGCAATTCAGGCAACTGCTCAAGCGCGCTGAGCAGTTGAACATTATGCGCATCTTCCGCCTTGAACTCGGAGATGGGCGTGTTCAATAGCTCAGGATAGTTGTTGACCGGCACAAAGTTGATCGTGCCATCTATCACTTCCCATTTGTATCTCGGATCGGCCGCAACGATGGCATTGAACACGTCGCGATAGGTTGGGTTCGATAAGGTCGTGTTGAAAATCAACTCATTCTGATCTTTCGGCAAGTAGGCTACGCCGCCCGGCACTTGGCTGAAAAAGAGCGAGTCTTCGATGACCTTAGGCAGCGACTTGTTGGCGTAACTCTTCGTCTTGGGCAGAGGCCGGTTGAGTTTACTATCAACCGCAGGCGGGACGGGATTATCAGTTGTTTGCGCGGAGCCGCTGATTGAAAAAATCAAGCTGGTTAGCACAACAGCGAACCGAACTATGCGCTTCAGTTTTCCGGCGGCCAAAAAGTTAAGCATCTTTTACCTCACAGTGCGCACGCCAACTTTCGCAGCCTTCTCATGGATGCGTTCGAGGGCGCGAAGTGCGAGGGCGAGGGCGCGGCGACCGTCCGCGCCGGGAATGGGCGGTGGCTTATGTGTCTCGGCGGCATGAATGAACGCTTCGATTTCGGCGCGCAGAGGTTCGATGTCGGCGATCTCCAAGTGGCGCGTATTGACGCCGGGGCGTGCGTTCAGGTCGGTCGGCGGCGCGAGACTGCTGATTGAGGCGTGGCGCGTGGCGTAGTCAACGGCGACATAGTCATGCGGTTGGAAGAAACGCATCTTGCGAATCTTCTCCGTGCCGACGCGCGAAGCGGTGATGTTGGCGACTGCGCCCGTCGCAAACTCAAGCCGCGCGTTCGCCGCGTCAACGCGATCAGTCAGGATCGGCAAGCCGACCGCACGTACGTCCGTCACTGCGACTTCTTCGCCGACGAGCCATTGCACGATGTCCAGATCGTGGATCATCAGATCGAGCACCACGTCTATGTCGAGCGAGCGCGCGGTGAACTCGCCGACGCGATGAATCTCAAAATAGATGGGGCCGCGCACATGCGGGCTGAGGGCCGTGAGCGCCGGATTGAAGCGTTCGAGATGCCCGACCATCAAGGTCGCGCCGCTTTGTTCGGCCGCTGCGATCATCTCGTCCGCTTCGGCGAGCGTGCGCGCAATCGGTTTCTCGACGAGCACGTGCACGCCCGCATGCAAGAGCGCACAGGCGATCTCTGCATGCACTTCGGTCGGCACGGCCAGACTGACCGCATCAACGCGACCGAGCAGCGTGCGCCAATCGCACGTCCAATCAGTGCCGCGTTCGGTGGCGACCATGCGCGCAACTGTCTCATCAAGATCGCAAGCGGCAACGAACTCGACGCGCCCTTCAGCCGCAAGCGCCGCGTGCAAGCGCACGTGCTGTCTGCCGAGATGACCTGTGCCGATGACTGCGGTACGCATGATCAGTTTTCAGTTTTCGGTTTTCAGCTCTCAGTTTTCAGTTTGTTGTTGTGGCTGCCGCGCTAGCTTGTACGTGGCGATTTGAACATTGCTGCCGCATCGCTGATACTCGCAAATTCAGGGCGGGAATTAACGACAACTGAAAACCGACAACTGAACACTGTTTCGGGGTGACTATACTTGCAAGGCTTAACGCTTGCCAAGCGCGGTTGGCTGTTGCTGATTGTGCTGTGTGCGTTCAGTTATAGCTTCGGGTTGGGGCGCGCGCCGCTCGTCGGTTCAGACGAGCCACGTTACGCCGAAGTGGCGCGCGAGATGTTTCAGCGTGGCGATTGGGTGACGCCGACGCTCGGCGGGCACACGTGGTTTGAGAAGCCCGCGCTCGTCTATTGGGCGGCGATGGCAAGCTACAAGTTGTTCGGCGTCGCGGAATGGCCGGCGCGTTTGGGCGCTCTGTGCGCGGCGCTGTTGACCGTGCTCATCGCGGGTTGGCTCGCGGGCCGGATCGAGACTGCGGCGGGCGCGAGTCTGCGCGGGTTCAAATTGATTGTGACAGGCGTGACCGCGACCTGTTCGGGTGTGATGGTCTTCGCGCGCGCCATGAACTTCGACATCTTCGTCACGTGCGCCGTGACGTGCGCGCTCGCGTGCTTCTGCGCGGCCGAAGTTGAACGAGACGAGCGCCGCCGCCGTTGGCTGCTCGCAGGCTTTTACGCGGCGATGGGCGCGGGGCTGTTGGCGAAAGGTTTGGTCGGCGTCGTGCTGCCGGTCGGTGTGGTCGGACTCTATTACCTGTTGCGCCGCAGATGGCCGAGCGTGTGGCCGACTCTGTTGTGGGGCGTGCCGCTCACGCTCGCGGTCGCGGGTCTCTGGTACGCGCCCGTCATCGCGCGCAACGGTTGGACATTCATCAACGAGTTCTTCATCCAACATCACTTCGCTCGCTACGTCTCGAACAAGTACCACCACCCGCAGCCATTCTATTTTTACTTGCCGGTGCTCGCGGCGCTCATGTTGCCGTGGACGGCTTTTCTCGTGTCGGCGCTCATCCGCGCTCGTCATTGGCGTTGGCGCGGCGACGAACCGCAGGACAAGCTACGCTTGCTCGCGCTCGCATGGGTCGTCGTGCCCGTCGCGTTCTTCTCGCTCTCAGGCTCGAAGTTGCCGGGCTACATCCTGCCCGCATTGCCCGGCGCGGCGTTGCTCGCAGGCGAGCCGTTGCTCAACTATCTGCGCGGCGCATGTGAACGCGCGACGATGCGTGCGACCGGCTTGTTGTTGCTAATCTTCGCCGCATGCGTCATCGGCTACGTGTCACGCACGCACGCAGTCAGTCTCACATGCGCTTCGTTCGTCGCCGCGCCGCCGACCCTCGTGGGCCTCCTTGCGCTCGCGTGGCCGCAACGACGAAGATTCTGCGCGTGGGGCACGTTGGCGGCGGCGCTCGGCGTGGTTGTCATCATCGTGGCTTGCGCGCTCGCGCCTGTGGCCCGGCGCGAGTCTGTGCGCGACTTATTGCAACAAGCCGGTGCGCGCGGCTACGCGAACGAGCCGATTTACTGTCTGCACGCAATCGAGCGCACCGCCGAGTTCTACGGCGCAGGCCGGCTTGCTTACGATGAGCAGGGCGAGCCGGTCAAACTCGAAGGTGCGGGCGAGGTCGCTGCTGTGGCGCAAGCGCATGGCGGCGCTGTGCTCGTCCTCGTGCCGGTCGAATACGTCAGACAGTTGACGCGCTATCCTTGGCTTACCACAGAAGTGATCGGCGACAACGACGCGACCGCGCTCGTAGTCGCGCAGATGCGTTAACTTAATCGTTTGCCGGCTGATTCGACTTTATTTGTTAATCGGTCGGAGGCGAATAACTAACTCTTTCATTGTGCTAGGCGGTAAATATAGTATGTCGGGCTTCTCTTTCGAGCTGCCTTCATTGTAATACCAGTCCTCATAGCCGGGAGCGGACACATTGATCTTAATTTCTGTGGATGGAACCAGAATATTAAATGTCCCGCTCGTCTTTGCCGCAGCGGGAATCCGAATATTAGGTGAGACTTTCGCCTCCGACTGATCAAGATCAGTCACAGCCTTAATCGTTGGGTTATCCACACGACTAATAATTATTTTCGCATTGTTAATTGATCTATGAGTTGTAGCGTCCACAACTCGCCCAACTAGCCGAGACACCTTTGGCCCTAATTGAACTGTGACTCCTCTTGTAATCTGCTGGTCATAGACACTTACTCGCGGAGGCGTTGTAGGGCCAGAGAGGAAAGGAGAATCAGTTTCGGGATAGCCATCTTGTTCTTTAGAAGCCTGCACCGTATATGTTCCGGGTGTCAAATTCTTGATCAAGAATGCACCCTGTCCATCTGTATAGAAAGCAGGAAGAATGCCTTTAGTTGGGTCGTCGCTAGAGAAGTCGCACTCACATTCCCAGCCCGGCTGCGTCGTGCCGTCGCACATATGCGCGCTCACTAATAGCGGGTCGCCTGTCTGACTGGGTGTCACAATATAACCGCTCGCTGCGCCGGGAAAGAAGAGAGAACGCGGATATACACAGCCATAACCGCAGGCAGCGCAGGTCGCCGTCTTCGGGTTATAGACCACCGCATCGATCAGGAAATGCCTGCCGCCCGGCGCTTCCGTCAATTTCAGCCCGCCGAAGATGCCCGTTAACGGCAACGGTTTGCCATCCGTGCTCCAAGTGCAGTACGGGCGTGACGGTCAGTGGGTTGGTGACGTGATAGTTCTTCATCTCGATAGTGGAGACGAAGCCGTCGGCGGTTGACCAGTAGGGCGCGGCGAGAATGACATCAGGTGGTTGCTCCGACTGTTGCGTTGCGGGCACAGTCGGTCGGGTCTCCGCCTTGGGTTGCGCGTGTGGTCTAGCTGCGCGAGAAGATGCTAGCGGAAGAGAGAACGAGGCGGCCAGCAACGTCAGCAAAAGACCGGCGGAGAGTCTCACACGGGTGAGGCGCATCATAGTTGCAACTCCTAGACGGTGACGGTTCGAGTTGATGCCGCGCTCTGCGCCGTATGCCACGTTGATAATTGCTGCGCTTTGACGTGCAGCTTCGCGGCGAAGATTCTTTATGGCAAAGGGCTGTCGTCTCTCGCGGGATTCCGGCGAAGGAAATCCCCTGACGAATCGGTAGCGCGTAAAACGAGCAGACCTTACGCCTGTCGCCAATAAACTGTCAATAAAATTTTATCGTTGCGCCCGTAACACGCGATCAAAAAAATCAATCACGCGCCGGTCGTAGGCTTCGCCCTGTTCGCCGGGCGCAGAGGCCGTGTTGCGACCCGTGAGCGGGAGATTGTCAATTAGTTGCACCTGCGCCTGTGCGGGGAAGCATTGCGCGAGCGCGACGGTTGACTCGCGCAAGTAGCCTGCATCCGTGCCGGTCAACAGCAGCACGTGCTCGTCCGTGAGCGTGGCGGCGAGCGCGCACGAGGGCGCGTTGCCGTAGTTGCCGAGGAAGTAACCGCGCGCGCCGAAGCGTGCGAGGGCTTGGGCGAAGCTATTGTTGAGACCAGTGCGCGCTTGAATCGTGGCGCGCAGCAGGTCATCGGGCGACGCGGGCGGCGAGTCGAGCACGAGCGCCTGCGGGCGCGCGTCCGTCGGCGCTTGCGCGCTGAAGAGCAGCGCCGCGTATGCGCCCAACTCGACGCCGTAGAGACCGATGCGCTGACCCACAAGCGTGCGACCCTGTTGCGTTTTGAGCGCGCGCAGGAAAGTGACGGCGGCGCGCACGTCTGCCGCTTCGCGCGTGCCGAACGAGGTGGTGCTGACCGCAGGGTTCTCGCCATGTCCGCGCAGGTCTGGCCAGAGCACAGTGCAGTTGGTCGTCTCGTTGATCTTGACGCCGAGATTTAAGAGCCAGGAACGATCCGCGCCGTAGCCATGCAGCAGCACGACCGCAGGCGCGCCCTCTGCGCCACGCAGCAACCAGCCGCGCGCTTCCGTCCCGTCCTCGTTATGCCAGTGCTCGTCGGTCGCTTTGATCGGGATGAAGTATTTGTCGGGCGTGACGAGGTAAGGGTGATGCGGTGGGTGCGCGACCGCCGAGACGACCCACCACATCCAGCCGCACATGCCGATTAGGAGCACCAGCAAAACGGGCAGGAACAGGCCCAGCAATTTTCGTCCGGCTCTTCGTCGCCTCGCCATTGGGGGCAATTATGAAGGATGCGTGGGTATGTTGAAAGCGATAATTGCTTGAATCATCGAATCATTGCGTCATTGGTTCAATGACTTAATGGCTTGCTCTCCGACCGTTGCTCTATGATCTCTTGTGCCTGCGCGAAGTCGGCCGGCGTGTTGATGTTTAAGAATAAGAGATCATCATTCGGCAAATCATTTAACTCATCCGGCACAACGAAGCGCGTGCGGACTTGTTGCAGCAGCACACGCGGGCGTAGTTCGCCGTCTGCGAGCAACTGCTCGGCGCGCGCGAAACAGACAGTCGAGCGGTAGAGCGCACAGAGCGGCTGGACGCGACCGTCCCTTTGTACCGGCGCGACGGCGTCGCAATCAAGCGCCGTGAAAGTCGCAAGCCGCAGCAGCAGTGCGCCGGTTACAAAGGGCAGATCGCAAGAGACCACAGCCGCCCAAGGCGCGCGACAGGCTTTGAGCGCCGCATGCAAGCCGCCAAGCGCACCGCACGAACGAAACACGTCGGGCACAACGGGCAGATTCAAGTCGGCGCTATCGGGCCGCGCGCTGACGAGACTGACGCAAGGCGCGATAGCGCTCAATGCCTGCGCGATGCGCTCGACAAAGGTCGCGCCGTCGAGTCGCAGCCGCGCCTTGTCGCGTCCCATCCGGCTCGATGCCCCGCCTGCCAGAATGAACCCTTCGATCTCAAACATAAAACCGAGACGCGACGTTAGCATGCGCCACATGCGGGCAGCAAGAAAGCGGAAGGCAGAAGGTAGCAAGCAGTAAGCAGAAAAAGCAACAGACATAAGATTGGAAGGTTGCCAGCAACAAGATGCGCCGCAATTCGGGCCTTGTCTTTACTGCCTACTGCCTACTGCCTTCCGCTTTCTGGCTTCTTCAGGCAGCGATTACTGCGTCTTGACCATTAAAGGACGCGACCGTATAGTCATAAGCGCAGACCCTCGGAATCGTCCGGCGGTTGTTATGCGCCCGGCTCATAAGGCAGTCGGCTTTAAGTTTTGCCTTCCCCGGCGAGTTCAATAATGAGATCAATGAAGAAAAGTTTGATTACGACGCTGGCTCTGACGCTGGCTCTGTTCGTGCCGTCACAGACTCCGGCGCAAACCACGCGTCCGCAGCCACAGACGCAAAGGGACGCGCGCCTGTTTCCGCTCGAAGACGTGCGCGCGGGCCAGAAGGGCACGGCGCGCACGGTTTTTTCGGGCACAGAGCCGGAGGAGTTCGGCGTCGAAGTGCTCGGCGTGTTGCAAGGGTTTCCTGCGCCGCGCCAGTCTGCGATCATCGCGCGGCTGTCGGGCGCGAACGTCGCGCGCACGGGCGTCTTCGCCGGCATGTCCGGCTCGCCCGTCTTCATTGACGGCAAACTCGTCGGCGCAATCGCCTTCAGCTTCCCGTTCGCCAAAGAACCGATCTGCGGCATCACGCCGATCCAGCAGATGATTGACATCTTCGCGCGCCAGACCGGCACGGGCGAACACGCCAACGAGCCACACACAGTCTCGTTTGCCAAACTCGCCGCCACCGATCTGCAACTCAACTGGCCGAAGCCAGCGTTCAGCAGTGGGCCGCTGCTCGCGCCCGTCTCCGCCGGTTCGCCGCTCATGCCTCTGCTTGGTCAGCAGATCGCGCCGATTGCCACGCCCATCGTCTTTAGTGGCATCTCGAACGAGGCGCTCGCACAGTTTGCGCCGCAACTGCAAGCTAACGGGTTGCTGCCGGTCGCAGGCATCGGCGGCGCGGCCCCGATCACGCCGCTCGCCAAGACGACCGACAAGACGCTCGCGCCCGGCACATCCGTGAGCGTCGAACTCGTGCGCGGCGATTATTCGCTCGCCGCTGCGGGCACGGTCACGTTCCGCGACAACGAGCGCATCTACGCCTTCGGCCATCCGTTCCTCGGTCTCGGCAAAGCCGACATGCCGATGACCGAATCGTCTGTCGTCACGGTCATTCCGAACATCAACAACTCGTTCAAGCTCTCCGCGCCCGGTCAGATGGTCGGCTCGATCTCGCAGGATCGCGCCACAGGCATCTACGGCCAACTCGGTCACGCGCCCAAGATGATTCCCGTCACGATCAATCTACACACCAGCCGCGACCGCACTGAGCAGTTCACCTACGAAGTCACGAGCGATGAGTTTTTGACGCCGCTCCTCTTGAACATCACCATCTTCAGCACGATTCAATCGAGCGAGCGCAGCCTCGGCGATTCGACCATCAGCGTGCGCGGGCAGATCAATGTGCACGGTCAAGCGCCGGTACAGATCGAGCGGCGCTTCTCGAATCAAAACGCCGGACTGCAAGCTGCGGGTGCGGTCGCCACGCCGGTCGCCGCGTTGTTGACGAGCGGCTTTGATAACGTCGAACTCGGCGCGATCAATCTCGACATCACTTCAACCGATGATCGGCGCGCGGGCACGCTCGACCGCATTGCGCTCGACCGCACAGAAGTCGGGCGCGGCGAGACCGTCGAAGTGCAAGCTTACGTCCGCACAGATTCCGGCCGGCAGTTCGTCCAACGCATCCCGGTCAAGATTCCGGCGGACGTGCCGGTGGGCCAGTTGGTGCTCTTCGTCGGCGACGGCAGCGCCTTACAACAAGCTTCTGCCTCGCAGGCGTTTGTGCCGAAAGATTTGGGACAGTTGGTCGGCGCGATCAACAAGATCAAGAAGAACGACCGGCTCTACGTGAAACTCTTCCGCATCACGTCGGGCGCGGTCATCGGCACGGACGAGTTACCGAACCTGCCGCCCTCCGTCATCGCCACACTGAACAGCGACCGTACATCGGGCGGTTTCACCGCGACGGCACTCTCGCCGATCTACGAAGAAGAATTGCCGCCCGCCGAATTTGTCATCGAAGGGCAACAACTGATCGGCATCAACGTCGTGCGTTGAGGCGCAGGCACAAATGATCGCGATGAGACGGGGTGAGAGGCTGAACGCGCTCACCCCGTTCTGTTTGGTTCACGTTTGATGATGAACAAGAATCGCCGCTCCGTCTCCGGCAACTGCTCGGCGTCGTAAGCCAACGCAAGCTGTTCGATCTTTTCCCGCAACGCCGGCCCACCGAATAGCAGTAATGTGCTTGTGGGCGGCGACCACTCAATTAATCGAGGCAGCATCCCTGCGAAGCGTTCGAGCGCGCGGCAAGTGATGAACTCGGCGGCGGGCGCGGTCTTCTGCTCAAATCGCTCGGCGCGCACCTGTGCCCGCTCGCGCAGTTCGAGTTGGCTTAAAGCTTCGCGTAAGAAGACCGCTTTCTTTGTCGCTGCCTCGATGAGCGTCGCGCTAAGATCAGAGCGAACAATCAGGCACGGAATGATCGGCAGCCCCGCGCCCGACCCGACATCAGCGACGCGCGCGCCCGTCGAAAGGGAGCGCAACGCGATGAGCGATTCGAGTACGTGGCGCGTGGCAAACTCGGCGGGCGTGCAGGGCGCGACTAGATGAAGACGCGCGTTCCAAACGCCGACGAGTTGGTGATACGAAGTGAGCCGCGCGACTGCTGCGGGCGTTAGTTGCACATTATAACGCGGCGCATGCGTCTCAAGTGTGTGGGCAAATTCGGCGGCTGTGGTCGTCATCTTAGCTCGCGTTGACTGTCGTCCGGCTTCGCGCGTAAGGTTAGCTTAGCGGCGGCGCGCGGGCGCTGCACAGAGTACCGCGCTTGTCCGGGTTGATGAAATAGGTACGCGCCGGATTTGGTAGAATGAGCTTCGCGCCCTGTTTGGGGCAAAACAAAAGTGAGTGAAGGTATGAAGCAAGAACGACATCGAGGCTTGATCGCCTGCCTGATATTTCTCAGCCTGCTGCCCTGCGCGCCCGCGCGCGCCGATGAAGCAACCACAGGCGCACGTTCGTTGCCAGCTATTAAAACGCAAGCCGAGTTCGATACCCTAGCGCGCATCAACACTGATACGGGCTACGCGCTGCCGCATGTGCTGTTCGTTATTGATCGGCGCGACAAGAATAAAATCTATTACGTCAACTCGAAGCGTTATCGCTTCCACAAAGATTTCGTCAACGGCACGTATCTCTCGCTCGAACGCGGACAGGAGTTTTTCGAGAACAACTACTTGAAGCCCAATCGCCGCTTTATTATGGGCACGCTCGCGTACCAGACGCCGATCAAACGCTTCGCCTTCGAGTTTTGGGAAGGCGACACGGTCTCAACCGACATGATCAAACTCGCCGCCGACGTGATCAAGCAGACCTTCTTCGCGCCCGTGGCTTTCAAGCCAAACTCGTCGCGGCAAGATGAAGCGTCGGCCAACATCGAGGGCCTAGAGCGCGTTACGCAGAGCGACATCGCCAAAGAACAAGAGTATCAACCGCTCAATCTCGCGCACGGGCTTGGGCGCATCCACATCATCCCGAAGCTTGATGATCATGTCGAGATCGGTTTTAACGAAATCCTTGTGCTTGATGAAGTGCCGGTCAATCTGCCGCCCGTGGCCGGCATCATCACGACGAAGCCCTCGACGCCGCTCTCGCACATCAACCTGCTTGCCAAGTCTTGGGGCGTGCCGAACGCTTACATCAAAAACGCGAACGAACTGTTCAAGCAGTACGACGGCTGGTGGGTTTCATTCGATACGAAACTCGGCAACTACGAGATCAAGCGCGCCAATCTGGATCAGTTGAAAGAGTATCAAAAACGGCTCTACGAGCGGCATGACCTTATTCAACCGCGCGCCAATCTTGAAGTGACAAGCATCGCCACGCTCGCAGAGCAGCGCGCGCGTATGGTTGACGTGTACGGCGCGAAGTCCGCCAATCTCGGCGAAGTTATGCACGCGCACTTGCCCGGCATCGTCGTGCCGAATGGCTTCACGATTCCGATCTACTATTACCAACAGTTCATCAAAGAGAACAAACTTGAAGACGCGATCTACGAGATGCTCAACGATCAGAAGTTCGTGCACGATCCGGCCTACCGGCGCGAGTATCTGACACGGATGCGCGAGCGCATACAGCAAGGGCAGGTGAGCACATCGTTGCAGACGGAAGTGCTCAAGCGCGCGCACGCGGAGTTTGCGGGCAAGGGCTTGTTCGTGCGCAGTTCGTCGAATGCAGAAGACTTGCCAAACTTCAACGGCGCTGGTCTCTACACGACCGTACCGAACGTGAAAGGCGATAAGGAATTGATCGAGGCGATCAAGACGGTCTGGGCGTCGCTCTGGAACTTCGAGGCGTACGAGGCACGCGAGCGCACCGGCATTGATCACTCGAAGGCGTTTATGGCCGTGCTCATTCAAGAGGGCATCAACGCCGACAGCGCAGGTGTGATGATCACGACCGACCCTTACGACAAAGAGAACCGCGAAGCCATCTACATCAGTGCCAAACGGGGCTTAGGCATCAAGGTGGTCGAAGGGCAGAAGATTGCGGAGCAACTGATCTACAGCCCTGTGTCGCAAGCCGTGCGCGTGCTGACGCGCTCGGCGGAAGATAGCCTACTCACGTTTGACGAGCGGGGCGGTGTTAAAGAGATTCCGATCACGGGCGAGCGCGTCGTCTTAAACGACGAGGCGGTGCGTCGGCTCGCACATGCCGCCGCGCTTATCAAGCGCGTCTTCGGCGGCAAGGAACAAGACATCGAATGGGTCTTCATGCAAGGGCAGATCTATATCGTGCAATCGCGCCCGTACATCGCGGGCAGCTAAAAAAGCTGTTATTAGTTATTGGTTCTTTGTTATTTGCTCAGCTTGCAAAGCGGCCGCTTATTCGGCTACCGCGCACAAATAATCAATAACAAATAACCAAAATCATCTATTTATGATCGAGCGCGTACACCTCGCAATCCTGTGTTGCCTTGTCGCGTTGTCTTTGGCCGCGTGCGGTCGGAGCGTGACGCAGAGCGGGAATCGCGTGACCGCGAACAACGAGGCGGCGAACGCGAACACGCCGCAGACGCCCGCGCAGGCGCTTGCGGGCGGACAACTCGACGCGGAGATCGCGCGGCTCGAAGCAGAAGCGGAGAAGAATCCAGAAGATGACACGGCGCGGGCGGCTGTTGCGACGGCATACGTCCGGCGCGCGAACGCTCTGCGCGATGTCGGGCGCGCGCCTGATGCCCTGCGCGATTATCAAACCGCGTTGCGCTACAACCCCGACAACGAAGAGGCGCAACTCGGTCTCGAACAGGTTAATCAAGAGTCCGGCGCAGAACCGCTCGGCGACGACGGCCGGCCCGTCACCGTGCCGGCGAAAAAGCAGTGACGTGTGGCAAGTGACGAGTGGCAAGTTAAAGCCTTGTTCTCGGCTCGTCACTTGGCACTCGTCACTCGTCACTGTCTTTACATGCTGATCATTCCCGCAATTGATCTACGCGACGGCCGTTGTGTGCGTCTGACGCAAGGGCGGCGCGATGAGGTGAAGGTTTACGATGGCGAGCCGGTTGAGATCGCGCGCCGGTTCGAGGATGCGGGCGCGCGGATGCTGCACTTGGTTGACTTGGATGGCGCGTTCGCTGATCGAAATGCGCGCAACCGCAAAGTGGCGCGGCGGATCATTCGCGCGGTTGAGATTCCAGTGCAGTTTGGCGGCGGCGTGCGCAGCGTCTCAGATGTGCAGCAATTGATCGAGTACGGTGCGGCACAGGTCGTCATCGGCACGCTCGCCGCCGAGTCGCCCGCGACTTTGGAGACGCTGGTGCAGTTGTTCGGCTTTCGCGTCTGCGTCGGGATTGACGCGCGCGATGGGCAAGTGTTGACGCGCGGTTGGGAGCAGCAGGCGGCGCTCTCGGCGATTGCACTGGCGCAGCGCGTGGCCGATGCGGGCGTGGATCGGATCGTCTATACGGACGTGGCGCGCGATGGCATGCTCGGCGGCGTTAACGTCGAACAGACTTGCGCGATTGCGCGCGCGTCGGGTCTGCGCGTCACAGCATCAGGTGGCGTCTCGACGCTCGCGGACATCGAACGCCTGCGCGCAGCAAGCGCCTGCGGTATTGACAGCGTGATCGTCGGCAAGGCTTTGTACGAGGGCCGGTTCACGTTGCAAGAGGCGTTGTTGGTTGCTTGAACGGGGCAAGCGTTAGCCAAGTGACAACTAATGATTGAACACATTTTCGCCGATAATTTGCTTGCCGGTCGCGTCGCGTTTGTAACGGGCGGCGGCACAGGCATCACGGGCGGCGTGGCGCGCGCACTAGCGGAGGCGGGCGCGCGTGTGGCGCTCGTCAGTCGCAAGCGCGAGCATCTCGAACCGGCCGCTGAACGGATTCGCGCGGGCGGTGGCGCGGCGTTGGCTGTCGCGGCCGACGTGCGCGTCTATGGAGAGGTCGAGCGCGCGATTGCAACGACGGTCGAACAGTTTGGCCGGCTTGATATTATCGTCAACGGCGCGGCCGGAAATTTTCTCTGTCGCGCGGAAGAGTTATCGCCCAACGGCTTCGGCACGGTCGTGGACATCGATCTGAAAGGTACGTTCAACGTCTGTCGCGCGGCGTTCGACGAATTGAAGAAGCGCGGCGGCGCGATCTTGAACATCAGCGCGACGCTGCAATATCTCGGCACACAGATGCAGGCACACGCGGCGGCGGCCAAAGCGGGCGTTGATTCGCTAACGCGCACGCTCGCGGTCGAATGGGGCGGCTACCAGATACGCACGAACGCCATCGCGCCCGGCCCCATCGAAGACACGGAAGGCATGAAGCGTCTGCTCGTGCCCGCGCTCAAAGACAAACTGCGCCACCGCATTCCGGTCCGCCGCTTCGGCCGCATCCGCGACATCGAACACGCTGCGCTGTTCCTCTGCTCCGACGCGGCCTCGTTCATCAACGGCGCGATCCTCGTCGTTGACGGCGGCCAATGGCTGGCAACAAGCAGACTATTGAGTCCAGAATAATTAAGAGCGTAACTGTTTGAACGGATCGTTTGCGTCTGATGCTAAAACTGTCACCCGCATCCTTTGAAGCGTTCGAGCGCGAGCCGGCGCGCGGCAATGTCGTGCCGGTCGTGCGGACTGTGCTTGCGGATTTGCAGACGCCTGTGAGCGCGTTGCTGCGTGTGGCGGGCGCTACGCCGTATTCGTTTCTGCTCGAATCGGTCGAGGGCGGCGAGCGCGTGGCGCGTTATTCGTTCCTCGGCGCGCACCCTGAGCTGATTGTGCGCGGGCGCGGGCAGGACACGATCATTGAGCGGGGCGCTACGCGCGAGGTATTAAACGGCACGCGCGTGATCGATTTTTTGCGCGAGCATTTTAGTCAGCGGCGACTTGCCGCGCGGCCCGACATCGCACCGTTCGCGGGCGGCGCGGTCGGTTATCTGGCTTACGATGCCGTGCGCTGGTTCGAGCCTGTGTTAGACGATGGGCAAGCGAGCGCGCACGACGATGCGGTCTTCATGTTCTATCGCACCGTGCTCGCCTTTGACCGCGTGCGCCAACAGATCGAGATCATCTCGGTCGTCAACACCGAAGAGGCGAGCGGTCACACCGCGCGGCTGCGTGAACTCTACGATGAAGCGGTCGCCGAGACCGCGCGCATTGAGCAGTTGTTGCAAGCAAGCGCAGCCCCGCCGACGGAGACGCGACCGAGCGCACGGACGCGAGCCTTACGCGATGAGTCGAGCGCGCAGCCGTTCACGTCAAACTGGTCGCGCGCAGGCTTCGAGCGTGCGGTTGAACAGGCGAAAGAGCACATTGCGGCGGGCGATTGTTATCAGGTTGTGTTGTCGCAACGGCTGCTGACCGAGGTGTCTGCGCCGCCGCTTGAAATCTATCGCGCGTTGCGTGCGATGAACCCTTCGCCGTATATGTTCTATTTGCGACTCGGCGCGGAGACGGTCATCGGCACGTCGCCCGAAATGTTGGTGCGTTGTCGCGGCGCAGAGCTTGAGTATCGTGCGATTGCGGGCACGCACCCGCGCGGCAAGGATGAAGCGGAAGACGCGCGCCTTGGCGCACAGATGCGCACGGACGAGAAGGAAGTGGCCGAGCATCTGATGCTCGTCGATCTTGGGCGCAACGATCTGGGGCGCGTGGCTGCGTTCGGCTCGGTCGAAGTCAAAGATTTGTTGACCATCGAACGTTATTCGCACGTGCAGCATCTGGTGACGGGCTTGCGTGCGCGCTTGCGCGCTGATGCTGATCGTTTCGATGCGCTCGCTTCATGTTTTCCGGCCGGCACGGTCACGGGCGCGCCGAAGGTGCGTGCGATGCAGATCATCAATGAACTTGAACCTGACCGGCGCGGCATCTACGCCGGCTCGATCCTCTATCTGGATTACGCAGGCAACCTCGACTCGTGCATCGCCATTCGCACGATGATGCTACGCGACGGGCGGGCAGAGATACAGACGGGCGCAGGCATCGTGGCCGACTCCGTGCCCGCGAGCGAGTATGAAGAGACGATGAATAAAGCCCGCGCGTTGCTCCGCGCCATCGAATTGGCCGAACGCGGGCTATAAAAATAGCCCGTTGTCCGTTGTTCGTTGTCAGTTGTTTTCGTGGCGCGAGCCGCACGCTGAGCCTGACAACTAACGGAACAACGGACAACTGACCACTGACCACTGACAGCTTTTATGCTTTTCGTCATAGACAACTACGATTCGTTCACGTACAACCTCGTGCAGTATTTGGGCGAGCTTGGCGCGGAGCTGATCGTGCGGCGCAACGACGCGGTGACGGTCGCGGAGATCGAGCAGGCGCGGCCCCGCCAGCTTTTGATCTCGCCGGGGCCGGGCACACCCGACGAAGCTGGCGTCACGCTCGCGACCATCAGACATTTCGCCGGCCGCGTGCCGATCCTCGGCGTGTGCTTAGGGCATCAAGCCATCGGGCAAGCATTCGGCGGGCGCGTCGTGCGCGCGCCCGTGCCAGTGCACGGCAAGCCCGCAGAGATCGAGCACGACGAGCGCACGCTCTTTCGCGGTCTGCCGCAGCGCTTCAAGGCCGGGCGTTATCATTCGCTCATCGTCGAGCGCGACACTTTGCCCGCTTGCCTCGAAGCATCGGCGCACACGCTCGACGGTCTCATCATGGCCCTGCGCCATCGTTCGCTGCCCATCGAAGGCGTGCAGTTTCATCCCGAATCCATCCTGACGCCGGAAGGGAAGCGGCTGCTCGAAAATTTCTTGATAAGTAGTCAGTAGAAAAGATGCTGACTATTAAATGCTGATCGGAAGAAACAAAGACGAGTCGCCAACAAACTTCTGACTACCGACTACTGGCTACTGACTACGATTAACATCATGTCATACACAGACCGCCCTGCATGGTTGCTGCCAACACCTGCTCGTCGTGATGAGCCGCAGGCTGAAGAAGGACTACGCGCGTTGTTACTGCGCTTGATGCGCGGCGAGCATCTGCGCCGGGTTGAAGCGGGCGCGCTGCTCGATGCGCTACTCGACGGCACAGCGACCGATGCGCAGATCGCTGCGGCGCTCGTCGCGCTGGCAGTCAAGGGCGAGACGGTCGAAGAACTCGCAGGGATGGCGGCGGCGATGCGCGCCCGGGCGGTGCGTCTGCGCGCGCGCCATACGCGGTTCATTGACACGGCGGGCACCGGCTCAAGCGCAGCGAAGACGTTTAACGTCTCGACCGCCGCCGCGTTCGTCGTCGCAGGCGCGGGGCTACCCGTCGCCAAACATGGCAGTCGTGCGGCGACGAGTCGTTCCGGTAGCGCCGACGTGCTCGCCGCGCTCGGCGTACGGGTTGATGCTGCGCCCGCCGTCTCCGAACGATGTCTGAATGAGATCGGCATCTGCTTCATGTTTGCGCCGCTCTATCACAGTGCGACGGCGCGCGTCGCGAGCGTGCGCCGCGAGTTGGGCGTGCACACGACGTTCAACTTACTCGGCCCGCTGACCAATCCGGCCGGCGCGCCGCGCCAACTGATCGGCGTCTGGCACACGGCGCTCGTCGAACCGCTCGCCTTCACGCTTGCCGCGCTCGGCACAGAACGCGCTTGGGTCGTACACGGCCGCGACGGCTTGGACGAGATCACGATTAGCGACTCGACGCTCGTGGCCGAAGCTGACGGCGCGCGCGTGCGCACGCTCGAAGTCACGCCGGAAGATTTCGAGTTACCGCGCGCCACGCTCGATGAGTTGCGCGGCGGCGATGCCGAACAGAACGCGCGCATCATCCGCGACGTGCTCACAGGCACGCGCCGCGATGCCGCCCGCGCGCTCGTCTTGGCGAACGCTGCCGCCGCGCTCTACGTCGGCGGCATGGCCGAAGAATTACCGCAGGCCGCGCAACTCGCCGCGCGCAGCATTGACGACGGCAAAGCACACGACAATCTGGAACAGTTGATCAAATTGACCAACTCATAGGCGACGCGCGCCACTTGCTTGCTCAGCACACGGACGATGACAACCACAAAAGCGCAGAATTTCCTCGCCCGCATCGTCGAGACTAAACGAGAGCGATGCGCAGGCGCGCGGGCTGCCCGCCCACTCGCGGAGATTCGTCTGGCGGCGACCAACGCACGGCGCACGGCCGCGCCGCATGTCTTGCGTGCTGCGCTCGCACGCGCCGGACACTTGAACATCATTGCAGAGATCAAACGCGCCTCGCCGTCGCAAGGCGAGTTGCGCGCCGAACTCGACGCGGGCGAGGTCGCGCGCGCGTATCAAACAGGCGGCGCGGCGGCCATCTCTGTGTTGACCGAAGAGGCTTATTTTCGCGGCTCGCTTGACGATCTGCGCGCCGTCCGCGCGACGGTCGCGTTGCCGGTGCTGCGTAAGGATTTCATCTTTGACGAGTGGCAAGTTTATGAAGCGGCCGAAGCGGGCGCAGACGCGCTGCTCCTGATTGTCGCGGCGCTCGACGATGACAACCTCGCGCACTTGCGTCGGCTGGCAGAAGATGAGTTGCAAATGGACGCGCTCGTCGAAGTCCACACGCTCGCGGAACTGCGCCGCGCCGAAGCCTGCGGCGCACGGATCATCGGCGTGAACAATCGCAACCTGCACACCTTCGAGGTCAACGTCGAAACGTCGGTTGAATTGATTGGCGCGCGCCAGTCCCGCGCGCTCTTCGTCAGCGAGAGCGGGCTGCGCACCGGCGATGATCTGCGCCGATTGCATGCGCTTGGCTGCGATGGCTTCCTCATCGGCGAGACGTTCATGCGCGCAGACGATCCGGCCGCTGCGTTGCGCGCTCTACTTGATCAAGGGAAGATTTGAACTTGCCAGTCTCAAGTTTCAAATCTCAAAGTCTGAGATCGAAAACACCCATGGTGCAGGTCAAGATTTGCGGCATCACGAATCTGGCGGACGCGCTGGCGGCTGTCGAAGCGGGCGCGGACGCGCTCGGCTTCAATTTCTACCGGCGCAGTCCGCGCTTCATCACAACGGCTGCCGCGCACGAGATCATCGCGCGGTTGCCGTCGTCCGTGCTGACCGTCGGCGTGTTTGTGAATGAGGGTGAGCCGGCGCAGGTGGCGCGCATGGCCGCTGCGGCCGGCGTCGCGGCGGTGCAATTGCATGGCGAAGAGTCGCCGGATTATTGCGCGGCGTTGTCGGCGCAAAGGGTGATTAAAGCTCTGCGCGTCGGCGATTCGTTCACGCCGGAACAGGCAGCAAGCTATCGCACGCACGCGATCCTGCTGGACGCTTACAGCCCGCGCGCGCATGGCGGCACGGGGCGCTCGTTCGATTGGTCGCTGGCGCGGCGCACGCGCGATCTTGTAACGCACCTTTTTTTAGCGGGTGGATTGACGACGGAGAATGTCGGCGCGGCGATTGCGGCGGTGCGCCCGTTTGCCGTTGACGTGTGCAGCGGCGTCGAGGCTGCGCCGGGCAAAAAGGACGTGGCAAAGCTGCGCGCGTTCGTCGCGGCCGTGCGCGCAGCAAATTAACTTGACGACCGCACGCACTGATCGGTTATTCTGTCACCTTGAACTTGAACAAGCCGCGCTCCATCGTGGCGCGCCGACACAGGAACCCCTGATAAATCCCCTCACCGCGTTTCGCTGTCAATAACGTTTAAGCCGTTCGCAATTTCAAACGCATCAGATGAGTGCAACTGCGCAAGCAATGGGCAAACAACAGGCGACGGGCCGCGATCAAGGGCGCGTTCTGCTGGTGTCGGACGCGCCAACAAACGCTTATCAAGCGGCGTTGGAGCAAGCAGGCTGCGCGGTGGTTGGCGTGGCTGGCGGCATGGCGGCGTTGGTGCGTCTGCGCAGCACGCGCCCGCACGTTGTCGTGATTGACCAGAACCTGTCGGGCATCAGCGCGGACGAGTTGGCGCGATTATTAACTCAAGCGCAGGACGGCGTGCCGTTCATCTTGATCGGCGCGCATGAAGCGACCGCCACACGGCGCGAGCAAGCGTTGCGGTCAGGCGCTTATGATTATATCGAAATGCCGCGCGATCTCTCTCTGCTCGTCGCGCGCACCGAACAACTGGTTAAGCACAAGCAATCGGTTGACCGTCTGCGTGCTGAAGCCGACCGCGATTATTTAACAGGACTGGCGAACCGGCGTCGTTTCCGCACCGCGCTCGGCAATGAACTGGAACGTTGGCGACGTTATGGCGTCCCGTGCGCGCTGCTGCTCGTGGACATAGATCATTTGAAACAGATCAACGACGCGCACGGCCACTCTGCGGGCGACGTGACCATACGCCACATCGCCGCCGCGCTCGTCGCCCTCTCGCGCGACAACGACACGGCCGCGCGTCTCGGCGGCGAAGAGTTCGCTTTGCTCTTGGCGAACGCGGACGAGGCGAGCGCGCAAGCCGCAGCCGAAAGGTTGCGCCAAGCTGTGGCCGAGACGGCCGTCGAACAGGTCGGCACGGTCACGATTAGCATCGGCGTCGCCGTCTGTCCCGTGCATGCGACGACAGAACGCGCGCTCTACGCGGCGAGCGATGCCGCGCTCTATCGCGCCAAATCGGCTGGGCGCAATTGCGTCGTCATTGCGCCGCCGGCCATTGCGTCCTAAGCGCCGGTGTTATAATCCGGGCCGCATGGCAAATGAATCTCTCAATCAACCCGACGAGCGTGGGCACTGGGGCGCTTATGGCGGGCGCTTCGTGCCTGAGACTCTGATGGCTCCGCTCGAAGAGTTGAACGAAGCCTACGAAGTGGCGCGCGACGACGCGACGTTTCAAGCCGAGTTCAACCAACTACTGCGCGATTACTCCGGCCGTCCGACGCCGCTCTACTTCACCGCGCGACTGACTGAGCAAGCGGGTGGCGCGCGCATCTACCTCAAACGCGAAGACCTCTCGCATACAGGTTCGCACAAGATCAACAACGCGCTCGGTCAAGTCTTGCTCGCACGGCGCATGGGCAAGCAGCGCATCATTGCAGAGACAGGCGCAGGCCAACACGGCGTTGCGACCGCGACCGTCTGCGCGCTGTTTGGCCTGAAGTGCGTCGTCTATATGGGCGCGGAGGACATGCGTCGGCAACAACTCAATGTCTTTCGCATGCGCCTGCTCGGTGCAGAAGTGCGCGAGGTGGACGCAGGCGCGCGCACACTCAAGGATGCGATCAACGAGGCGCTGCGCGATTGGGTGACGAACGTTGCGGACACTTACTACCTGCTCGGCAGCGCGTTGGGGCCGCATCCTTATCCGCGCATGGTGCGCGATTTTCAAAGCGTCATCGGCCGCGAGGCGCGTGCGCAGATACTCGAAAGGGAGGGGCGCTTGCCCGACGTGCTCATCGCCTGCGTCGGCGGCGGCTCAAACTCAATCGGTCTGTTTCATCCGTTTCTCGCAGACGAGAACGTCCGCATGATCGGCGTCGAAGCGGGCGGGCGCGGCGCAGAGTTGGGCGAACACGCGGCGCGCTTCAACCCTGGCGGCGGTCGTCCCGGCGTGTTGCAAGGCACGATGAGTTATGTCCTGCAAGACGAACGCGGGCAGATCGCGGCGACGCATTCCGTCTCGGCCGGTCTCGATTATCCTTCCATCGGCCCCGAACACGCTTTCTTGCACGACGCCGGGCGCGTCCAATACGTCTCCGCTTCAGATGCAGACGCACTCGCGGCCTTTCACACGCTCTCCGAACTCGAAGGCATCATCCCCGCGCTCGAATCGGCGCACGCAGTCGCGTATGCGCTACGTGTTGCGCGCGAGTTGGCGCAGGATCAGATCATGATCGTCAATCTCTCCGGGCGCGGCGACAAGGACGTGCAGACTGTCGCCGACATGGAATAGCACGACGGAGCAACAGCTTGAGCCGCATCGCAGAGACTTTCGCGCGCTTGCGCCGTGCCGGACGACGCGGCTTCATTCCATTCATCACGGCGGGCGATCCTGATCTTGAAACGACGCGCGCGCTCATCGTCGAACTGGCGCATGCGGGCGCGACCTTGATCGAGCTTGGCATCCCGTTCAGCGATCCGATGGCGGACGGGCCTGTGATCCAACGCGCGTCGGAACGTGCGCTCAAGCACGGCGTTAGCGTCGCAGATGTTTTGGCCGTCGTCGCCGACGCGCGGCGCGAGACGGACGTGCCCGTCGTGCTGTTCAGCTATTACAACCCGCTGTTGCAGTTCGGGCACGAACGCCTATGCACTGAGTCGCAGCGCGTGGGCGTTGATGGTCTGCTCGTGACCGACCTCGCGCCAGAGGAGGCGGGCGAGTTTGCGCCGCTCGTCAAGCAGCACGGACTCGATCTGATCTTTCTCGTCGCGCCGACTTCGACCGATGCGCGCTTGCAGATGATCGCGGAACGTGCGAGCGGTTTCATCTACGCCGTCTCGCGCGCTGGCATCACAGGTCAGCAAACAGAAGTGAACGCAGCAGCCGAACGACTCGTGCGCCGTGTCCGCGCAGTGACCGACCTGCCCGTCGCCGTCGGCTTCGGCATCTCTACGCGCGCACAGGTCGCAGAAGTCTGGCGCTACGCAGATGCTGCTGTCGTCGGCTCAGCTATCGTCGCGGAGATTGAAAGACACGTGAACGCACCTGATCTCGTTGCCCGTATCGGTGCATTCGCGCGCTCATTGGTGCCGGAATAGGCTTTCATTTTGCGCTTGAGCGGCAGGACGTTTTGGCGTATCCTTGCGCGTCCTTGAGATTCGGCATGCGGGACACCTCACCAAATTAAGGTGAAAAATAGTTTGTTGCATGCGTGAAACGTCGTTCCATTCTTGCGTTGTCTGTGTTATACTGCCTGCCGGTTCGCCAGTCCGGCGGTCTAACAACAGCGATAGGAAGAGAGGACGAAGAAAGTGATAGGTGCAATGGCGGAAAAATTTGGCGCGGATCGCGGCAAGGCGATTGAAGCGGCGCTCCTGAACATCGAAAAGAAATTTGGCAAAGGCTCGATCATGCGTCTGGGCGAGCGTGAGGTGGCGGACGTGCTGTCGATCTCGACCACGTCGCTCTCGCTCGACGCGGCCATCGGCATCGGCGGCGTCCCGCGCGGGCGTGTCATAGAGATTTACGGCCCGGAAGCTTCGGGCAAGACAACTTTGGCGCTGCACATCGTCGCCGAAGCGCAGAAGGCGGGCGGCGTGGCGGCCTACATTGATTCAGAGCACGCGATGGACGCGGAGTACGCGGGCAAACTCGGCGTCAACATTGATGAGCTGCTCATCTCGCAACCGGATTCGGGCGAGCAGGCGCTCGAAATTGCGGAGGCGCTTGTACGTTCGGCCGGCGTGGATGTGATCGTGATCGACTCGGTGGCGGCGCTCGTGCCGCGCGCAGAGTTGGACGGCGAGATGGGCGACTCTTTGCCGGGCTTGCAAGCGCGTCTGATGTCGCAGGCGCTGCGCAAACTGACGGCGGTGGTCGCTTCGACCAACACGAGCCTCATCTTCATCAACCAAATCCGCGAGAAGATCGGCGTCATGTTCGGTTCGCCTGAGACGACGTCTGGCGGGCGCGCGCTGAAGTTTTATTCTAGCTTGCGCCTCGACATTCGCCGCATCGGCGCGATCAAGGACGGCGACCGCGTGGTCGGCAATCGCACAAAGGTCAAGGTGGTGAAGAACAAGGTTGCGCCGCCGTTCCGCGAGTGCGAGTTCGACATCATGTACGGCGAAGGCATCTCGCGCGAAGGCGACGTGCTCGACCTCGCGGTGCAGCACCGGATCGTCGAGAAGAGCGGCGCGTGGTTCTCATACAAAGGCGAGCGGCTTGGGCAAGGACGCGAGAACTCGAAGCAGACGTTGAAGGACGATGCGGCGCTCCGGCGGCGCATCGAGAATGAAGTGCGCGTCACGCTTGGCATCCCTGTGTTCGAGGCCGACGAAGCGAAGGCCGACGCGAAAGCTGACGCGAAGGCCGACACGGCCGCGTCGAGCAAGAAGTAAACCGAAGAACCTGTCGGCATGTTCAGCCGCCAACGTCCGCGCCGCCGCTCATGGTGGCCTCTGCGGGCGCTGGCGGCTGAGTCGTGTCTTTACAGCTTAGCTTTGCGCGCGCATAATCTGCGCGGCCTTTTTACGATCAAAGCTTCTTCAACGAATGATGAACGGATCAGTTCTCATCAAGGGCGGCACGATCATCACCGTGTCCGATACGGATGCGATCATCGCGGGCGATCTGCTCGTGCGTGACGGGCGCATCGTCGCCATCGGTGCAGTTGATCAAGCCGCCGATGAGACGATTGACGCGCGCGGCTGCGCCGTGCTGCCCGGCTTCATCCAGACGCACATACATCTCTGCCAGACGCTCTTTCGCGGCGCGGCCGACGATCTGCCATTGATTGATTGGTTGAAGCAGCGCGTCTGGCCGTTGGAGGCTGCCCACACGCCTGAATCCATTCGCGCTTCGGCACGGCTCGGCATCGCGGAGTTGATCAAAGGCGGCACGACCTGCGCGCTGACGATGGAGACCGTGAATCACACAGGCGAAGTCTTTCACGCGGTCGAGGAATCTGGCTTTCGCGCGACCGTCGGCAAGTGCATGATGGATGCGGGCGAGGACGTGCCTGTGGCATTGCACGAAGAGACAGAAACTTCGATCAATGCATCGCTCGCGTTGCTCGAAGAGTGGCACAGACGTGCGGACGGCCGGATTCGTTATTGCTTCGCGCCGCGCTTCGCCATCAGTTGCACACGCACGCTGCTCGAACGTGTCGCGCAACTCGCGCGCGAGCGCGGCGTATTGGTGCATACGCATGCGTCGGAGAATCGCACCGAGATCGAATTAGTTGAGCAGATAACGGGTCAGCGCAACATCGCTTACTTGAATACGGTTGGTCTCGCTGCGCCGCATGTTGCGCTTGCGCATTGCGTCCACCTCAACGATGAAGAGTTGGGCATACTCGCGCGCACAGGCACGCACGTCCTGCATTGTCCGTCGTCGAACCTGAAACTCGGCTCAGGCATTGCACCCGTCGCAGAGATGCTTGAGCGTGGCATCTCCGTCTCACTCGGCGCGGATGGTGCGCCCTGCAACAATCGGCTCGACATGTTCACAGAGGTGCGCACGGCCGCGCTGCTACAAAAAGCGCAGAGAGGCGCGGACGCACTACCTGCCCGCCGCATGTTGCGTCTAGCGACAATCGCGGGCGCACGCGCGTTAGGGTTGCAGGCTGAGATTGGCAGCCTCGAGGTCGGCAAGCGGGCCGACATCATGATCTTGAATTTAGAGCGACTGCATCTGATGCCGCGCCCTGATGTCATTTCAAGTATCGTGTACGCGGCCGAGGCGAGCGATGTCCGTGACGTATTGATTAACGGCCGGGTCGTGCTGCGCGACGGCGAACTAATAAGTATGTCTGAACGGGAGGTTATGTCTGCGGCGCGCACGCAGGCTGAGCTTCTATTTCAGCGCGCGGCCATTTCAGGCTTGCGTGGTTGACAAAACAACTTGCGGCCAAAAGCTGTGCCGGCTTGGAGGTTGCGAAACCGGGGGGCGGTTCGGCGGCCAAGCCGGCACGAGGCGGGCGTCTAAGTTCTGTCTCGGATGTTGTCTTGCGACGCGCTGACTTTTGGTCGTCAGCACATCCTGAACGCGGCCGATTATATACCCCTGAGCCAGATTGTCAACGACTTTTTGTGACTAATTCGACAAAAATCGGTTGCAGCCACACTGGTTGACAGCCGCACAGGCGACTTCCTATACTTGCGCCCTTACTCAATCCGGCTAGGTAGCTCAGTTGGTAGAGCACCTGACTGAAAATCAGGGTGTCGGCGGTTCGATTCCGTCCCTAGCCATCAAGCACACTAAACAGCGATGGGCAGCCGAAAGCTGCCCATCTTTTGATAAATTATTATTGGCAAGATTTAGGCCGACTTCGCGTCATGAATGAAGCTCATTGACACTTCTTGACTCTTTTTCATTAGTTGGATGTGCTGGACGAGCCGTTTACGATCTGCTTCGGTCAGGCGCATAATCCGTCCGCCGATAATATATCTGTGCTCATCTTGTCCTTCGTGGAGCTTATCGTAGCGTACAGGCGAGACTTGAATATTGACCGGGCCATTGGGCAGCTCAACCCTCACGCCCAACGGATAATACTCGCTGACAAGAAAGCGATTGCCGAACCGAAGCGATGGCACGACTAACGATAATCCCGTCTTGCTGATGTCGCTTAGGTAGCCTGACATGGCCGGAGAACAAGGTACACAGACGGCCGCAGACTTGAAGTACAACAAAGAAACATGCACGGGCAAGCGTAACCCATACCTGCGAGCATAATTATAGTTATCCAACAATTCGTAGGCGCGGCTTACAATTGAACTCATCAGCTTAACCATGCCTTATGCCTCTCACGACATAGAAAAGGTTAGAAAGCCCTAACGTGCCGACCGATTGATAGATAGCGAGGCGATGGCGTTCAAGCCAACTTGGACTGTGATAAGCCCAAAATACTGTATAAGCTATTACGGAAAGCTACTATAGAATGTGGTCGAGGGAAGAGCTAAGTCCTTACCAGTCAAAAGATTCGCAGAACAGGCGGTAAAAATTAGCATCCGAAACGCGCGCTGTAAAGAAATTTTTTACCGAGCATCTCAGCAGCTAAAGTCCGCATTCTCTTGAATTAGTCGGAACAAGCAACAACTTCGGCGAACTCCGGGCGAACGAAAATTCAGTTGTGGAAAAGCCATCGCAGTATTCAGACGGCCTATGACTTCGCTTGATCTCGACGCGCTTGCGTTGCCTTCTACTTGAAGTCCGATGGCCGTTGCGCCGCTGGCCCGGTCTTCCTTGCTTACAATTCATCATTCCCCAAAGCTACAAACCTCGATGCGCTTGTGTTGCTTGGCAAGCGAACGTGAATAATGTTAGTTTCTCACACACCGTCGAGTTGTCACGTCGTATTTGCAATCCAAGAGACAAGCCGGGCCGAAGCTGCCTCGCGCGAACGGACACACATGTGGTCTGAGCGCTGCTTGGTGTCGAGCGCGGGCGGGCGCGTGGCAGACGAGACGTAAAACTCGCCAGATGAATCAGGAGTCCAGTCGCATGAAAGCAGTCTATTTGTGGCCCACACGGTTCGTGACCGTGTTGTTGACCGTCGTTCTACTGTGCGCCGGCAGCGTACTGCCCGTGCGTGCACAAGAGGAGAAGCGAACCGAAAAAGAGACGGTCGAGAAAGCGAAGAAAGAGGAAGCGCAGAAGGCTGAAGAGAAGACGCAGCAAGAGGAAGGGCAGCCGTCCGGCGCAGCGAAGAAACCGGAGGAGCCGAAGAAGCCTGAGCCGATGTCTGCGCCGACGTTTGCAGGCTTGCGTTTGCGCTCAATCGGGCCGGCGTTCACGTCGGGGCGCGTCATCGGCTTCGCAGTTGATCCAAAAGATCACAGTCATTACTTCGTCGCCTCTGCCTCAGGTGGCGTGTGGAAGACCGAGAACGGCGGCACGACCTTCCGCTCAGTCTTCGACGGCGAAGGCTCTTACTCCATCGGTTGCATCGTGCTCGATCCGAAAAACCCGCTCACCGTTTGGGTCGGTGCGGGCGAGAACAACAGCCAGCGCAGCGTCTCTTACGGCGACGGGGTGTATCGCTCGGACGATGGCGGCAAGACTTGGAAAAATGTCGGGCTGAAAAAATCTGAACATATCGGCCGCATCGCGCTCGACCCGCGCGACCCAACAGTCGTCTATGTTGCCGCGCAAGGGCCGCTCTGGGGGCCGGGCGGGGAACGTGGTCTCTTTAAGACAACTGACAACGGCAAGACTTGGAAGAACATTCTGAGCATCAGCGAGAACACGGGCGTCACAGATGTCGTGATCGATCCGAATAATCCGGACACGATCTACGCGGCGGCTTATCAACGTCGTCGTCACAACTGGACATTGATTGACGGTGGGCCTGAGAGCGCGCTCTACAAATCCACAGATGCCGGCGTGACTTGGAAGAAGCTCAAAGCGGGTTTGCCAACGAGCGACATGGGGCGCATCGGGTTGGCGCTCTCACCCGTTGATTCAAATGTGATCTACGCGATCATCGAAGCGGCCGACAAGAAGGGCGGTATCTTTCGCTCAAGTGATCGCGGCGAGAGTTGGGAGCGGCGCAACGAATATGATCAGACGGCGATGTACTACGCGCACATCGTCTGTGATCCGAAAGATGTGGATCGCCTCTACGTGATGGCCGTCTTCATTCTTGTCTCCGACGATGGTGCGCGCACACTTCATCGTCTCGGCGAGAAGTCAAAGCACGTTGACAATCATGAAATCTGGATCGATCCAGACAACACGAATCATTATTTGGTCGGCTGCGATGGCGGCGTCTACGAGAGTTGGGACCGGGGCGCGAACTGGGACTTCAAACGCAACCTGCCGGTCACGCAGTTCTACGATGTGACGACCGACAACGACACGCCGTTCTACAACGTCTATGGCGGCGCGCAAGACAACTTCAACGTCGGCGGCCCTTCGCGCACGCGCAACGCAAGCGGCATCACGAACGCTGATTGGTTCGTCACGCTTGGTGGCGACGGCTTCCGCACGCAGGTTGATCCGCAAGACCCGAACACGATCTACACCGAATATCAGAACGGCAACATGGCGCGCTTCGACCGCCGGACGGGCGAACGCATGGGCATACAGCCCGCCATCGGGCGCAACGAAGAGCCTTTGCGTTGGAACTGGGATTCGCCTTTCGTCATCAGCCCGCATTCGCACACGCGCCTCTACTTCGCCGCCGACAAACTCTTCCGCAGTGATGATCGCGGCGACAGTTGGCAAGTCATCTCAGGTCAACTTTCGCGCAATCTCAACCGCGACATCTTGCCAGTAATGGGGCGTGTGTGGAGCGCCGATGCGGTTGCGCGGCACGCTTCGACGGCCTTTTACGGCAACGGTTCGGCGCTCGCGGAATCGCCGAAGCAGGAAGGTCTGATCTACGTCGGCACGGACGACGGCGTGATCAGTGTGACTGAAGACGGCGGCAAAAACTGGCGCAGGATCGAGACGTTTCCGGGCGTGCCGGAGCGGACTTACGTGAGCCGTCTGACGGCGTCGAATCACAACGCGACGACCGTTTATGCCGCGTTCGACAACCATCAGAACTCGGACTTCAAGCCGTACATCTTTAAGAGCACGGATGCGGGGCGCACTTGGACTTCTCTGCGCGCGAACCTGCCGGAGAACGGCGCGGTGCTCGCCATCGCGGAGGATTACGTCAACCCGAATCTCTTGTTCGTCGGCACGGAGTTTGGTCTCTACTTCTCGATTGACGGCGGCGCGAAGTGGGTGCAACTCAAAGGCAACATGCCGACCATCGCCGTGCATGATCTGACGATTCAACAACGCGAAAACGATCTGGTTGTCGGCACATTCGGGCGCGGCATCTATATTCTCGATAACTACACGCCATTGCGACAGCTTCGACCTGATATGCTGACGCGCGAGGCTATGTTGTATCCCGTCAAGGACTCGTTCATGTATATCCAAGCCGAACCGATTGGCGGGCGCGGCAAAAGTTTTCAGGGCGAGTCGTACTTTGAGGCCGAGAATCCGCCCTACGGCGCGACCTTCACTTACTATCTGAAGGATGCGTTGAAGACGAAGAAGCAGCTAAGACAAGAATCGGAGAAAGAGGCAGAGAAGAAGAACATCGCGCCCGCACAGTTGACCGCCGAACAACTGCGCGCCGAAGAAGAGGAAGAGCCGCCCGCGATCATCTTCACGATCACAGATGCGGCGGGCAACGTCGTGCGGCGCATGACGGGGCCGACCACCGCAGGCTTCTCGCGCGTCGCTTGGGATTTGCGTTTCCCTCCTGCAATAGTGCCGCCGCCACCGCCGCCCGAACCTGATCCGTTCTTTGAAGGCCCGACCGGCCCGCTCGTCCTGCCGGGCACATATCGCGTCACGATGGCGAAGCGCGTGAACGGTGTGCTGACACAACTCGGCGAGCCGCAACAGTTCGCGGTCATGGTTGACGGGCGCGAAGGGATGAATCCGGCCGACCGCGAGGCGCTCGAACAGTTCCAACAGAAGGTCGCGCGCCTGCAACGCGCCGTGACGGGCGCGACCGAAACTGCGAACGCGCTCAAGCCGCGCCTCGCCGCGATCAAACGTGCGCTCTTGCTCACGCCGGCCGCGGGCGACAAACTGTTAGACGAAGCGTCACGCATTGATCAGCGCACGAACGACATCCTGCGCGCCTTGCGCGGCGACGTTGTCCTGCGTTCGCGCAACGAGAACACGCCGCCTTCGATCAACGACCGCGTCTTCGGCATCGTCGGCGATCAAAGCTCTTCGACCGCGCGCCCGACGCGCACGCAAGAGGAGCAGTACAAGGCCGCCGCCGCAGAGTTTGACGGCGTGCTCGGGCAACTGCGCCAACTCGTCGAGGTTGATCTCAAGAACCTTGAGAAGCAGATGGAAGCGGCGGGCGCGCCTTGGACGCCGGGCCGCATACCGGAATGGCACGAACAGCAGCCTTAGGCAGTAGTCAGCGGTCAGTGGTCGGTGGTCAGTTAAAACACAAAGTCCAAAGTTTGCAGCTTGCGGTTGCAAACTTTGGACTTTTTTCTGACCACGACTCACTGACCACCAACCACTGACCACTGCTGTTACGGTTGACCGAAGCGGTCAAAGAACTTGAACGACAGATGATCGCGGTCGCCTTGCGCAAGCATAGCAGCAACATCGCGCGCAGCCCGCGAACTCGGCATCACGCGGCGCGGGCAACAACTCAAATACATCAGCGTCATACTGGCGAACAACGGGAACACGTCCGCCGTCTATAGCTCCGATGTCACGGCCACGGCCGGCAGCATGGCCGGCATGACCGTCGAGGAGCGCAGCGACGCCGGCACGCCACCCGTCGGCGATCAGAACACTGCGCGCGCTTTCCTTGATCGCGCGGTCTTGGATTCGGCGGTCGGCGGCATCATCTCACTCGTCGGCGAAGGTTTTCAGCCCGGTGAGCAGGTGATTCTCTCCGGGGCTGCGAACACCGTCTTGATTGCCAATGCTAACGGCGGGGCCGCCGCCTTTATCAACTTTAGCGCGGGGGCCGGACTCGGCAACCTCACGCTCACTGGCACGACGAGCGGACAAGTGGCCCGGGCCTCCGTTCTCCTGCACGCGGACGTGACGAACCTGCGCGGCATGATCGTCGCGCCCGCCATCGTGCGCCCCGGCGGCACCGTCCCCGTCCTACTCGACAGATTGACGCCGAGCGACTCGGGCAACATCTTCCTTGACGGGGTCAATCAAGGCTCGACTATGACCAGCGCACAGGGCACTTTAACCTTCAACCTCACGAAACCCACGAGCGGGTTCCTCCACGAAGTAGGCTATTTGGGAGGCAGCGGTGATGCGGAAGCCACCGTGCTGCTGCTCAACTCGTTGGTCGATCTGTCAGTGACTAAGTCTGGCCCTGCGATGGTCAATCCCGGCCTGAATATGACCTACACAATCGCTGTGACCAACAACGGCCCAGACGATGCCCATAACGTCACGCTGACAGATGCCACGCCCACCGGCACGACCTTCCAGTCGTTCACCGCGCCCGCAGGTTGGACTAACACCACGCCCGGCGTGGGCGGTACCGGCACGATCACCTCCACCAAAGCAACGTTTACCGCCGGCTCAACCGTCTTCTTCACCTTAGTCCTTAACGTCAATAACACCGTACTCAATGGTACGACCATCTCGAACACGGCGACCATCAGCGCCGCCGAACCGGATACGAATCCGAGCGACAACTCGTCCACGCAGATGACAACGGTCTCAACCGCTACCGGCAGCACCGACCTCGCCGTCACCAAGACGGGGCCGGCGACGGCGAACACGGACGACACGCTGACCTACACCATCGCGTTGACGAACAACGGGCCGAGCAACGCATCGAACGTGACGCTGACAGACCAAGTGCCGCCGGGCATGACGCCGCTAGTCTTCACGCAGGTGAGTGGCACCGCCTTCGGCCTCAGCTTCAACGGGCTGGACACCTTCACCGCGCAAGCGGCGACGGTCAATCCCGGAACTTACACCTTCCAACTGATCGTGCAGGTCAAGCGCAACGTCCTTAACGGCACGGTCATCACCAATGGGGCCAGCGCGTCAAGCAGTACGCCCGATCCGAACATGAGCAATAACGTCGGTACCGCCAGCACCACGATCACCAACCCGACGCACGTGGTCATCAGCGAGTTCCGTTTCCACGGCCCCGCAGGCGCGCAAGACGAGTTCATCGAACTCTATAACGACGCGAATCTGCCGCTGACCGTGCAAGACACGGACGGGTCAGGCGGTTGGGCGATTGTGGCAGCCGTTGATGCGACGGCCCGCTGCACCATCCCGAACGGCACAGTCATTCCGGCTCGTGGGCATTACCTGTGCGTCAAC